>OLXB01000040.1_pt1 | contig 123138 bp, 124 predicted proteins | sample 1673681 | NCBI WGS metagenome assembly OLXB01 (sample SAMEA103958121, study PRJEB25191) | human gut metagenome
CGGCCGGGCCGGTAATATCCTTTTTTAGCCGTTGCAGCGGGTGCAGGCGACCTTGTGCCCCCCGCCGATATCCACGAGCTTGATCTCGCCGGCGTTACACTTCTCCGTGCAATACTCGCAGCGCTTGGCAAAGCGGCAGCCTGGAGCGGGGTCGATGGGGCTCGTCACCTCGCCGCGTATGAGCTTGCGGTCCGAATTGGCGCCTATGACGGGCTTGAGTATCGCGTCCAGCAGAGCCTTCGTATAAGGATGCTGCGGATTGGCAAAGAGCTCGTCCGCCTCGGCGATCTCCACGCACTGACCTAAGTACATGACCATGATAACGTCGGAGATATGCTTTACCACCGCCAGGTTGTGGGTGATAAACATATAGGTCAGGCCCAGATCCTGCTGCATATCCATGAGAAGGTTCAATATCTGCGCCTGGATGGACACGTCCAGCGCCGAGACCGGCTCGTCGCAGACTATAAACTTCGGGTTCAGCGCCAACGCCCGGGCGATACCGATCCTCTGGCGGCGCCCGCCGTCCAGCTCGTGGGGATAGGAGTTGATATACCTCTGGGCCAGGCCCACCGTGTCCATCAGCTTCTGCACCCTGTCCAGTATCTCCGCCCTGTTGGCGCAGACATGGTTCTGGATCAGCGGCTCGGCGATAAGCTCATAGATAGACATGCGGGGATCCAGGGAGGAGTAAGGGTCCTGGAAGATCATCTGCACCTTCTTGCGGACCTCCTTGAACTCGCGCTTGGAGCACTTTACGATATCCTGGCCGTCAAAATGTATCTCGCCGGAGGTGGCCGGGAGCAGGCCCATGACCACGCGGCCCAGCGTAGACTTGCCGCAGCCGGATTCTCCTACAACGCCCAGGGTCTTGCCCTCCGGGATCTCTAAATTCACGCCGTCCACCGCGTGGAGGAAGCGTCCGTTGCCAACCTTAAAATATTTTTTCAGGTCAACCGTTTCGACCAAATTTCCCATCGTTAACCTTCTTTCCGGAATCGGTTGCAGAATATCCTGTGACCGTCCTCTTCATAAGTATAGGGGGTACCGTTTACACACTCCTCCGTGCAGTAGGGGCAGCGTGGGCTGAATTTGCATCCCGCCGGCAGGTTGGTGGGATCCGGCATGAGCCCGTCGATGGGATGGAGCCGGTCCGTCTTTTCATCCAGATTGGGGATGGCGTTAAACAGGCCCACCGTGTAAGGGTGGTGATCGCCGGGATCAAATATGTCCCTCGCCGTGCCGTACTCCACGATCTCTCCGGCGTACATGACCGCCACCTTGTCGCAGGTCTCGGCCACCACGCCCAGATCATGGGTGATCATTATCATGGAGGTGCCGAGCTCGTTCTTCAGGTTTTCCATCAGCTTCAGTATCTGCGCCTGTATCGTTACGTCCAGCGCCGTGGTGGGCTCGTCGGCGATCAGTAGCTGCGGCTGGCAGGCCAGCGCGATGGCAATGACTATGCGCTGCTTCATGCCGCCGGAAAACTGGTGGGGGTATTCCTTCTTACGCTCGGGCGGAATGCCGACAAGCTTGAACAGCTCATCTACGCGGGCGTCCAGCTCTTCCTTTGATCTTTTGTCGAGATTGTGTATCTCCAGGGATTCCAGCACCTGATCGCCCACGGTCAGCGCGGGATTCAGCGCCGTCATGGGATCCTGGAAAATAATGGAGATCTCAGCGCCGCGAACATGGCGCATCTCGGGGATCGTTTTCTCGAGCAGGTTTTCTCCGCGGAACCTGATTTCGCCGCCCAAGACACGTCCCGTGCGCTCCGGCAGCAGGCGCAGGAGCGTCAGGGCTGTGGTGGTCTTACCTGCGCCCGTCTCGCCCACCAGGCCGATGGTCTCCCGCTCTCCCAGCGTGAAGCTGATGCCGTTGACCGCATGGACCGTGGCCTCATCCGTCTTATATACGACCCGTAGGTCCTTTACTTCCAACAGAGTATTTTCTTCCATTTTATCACCCTCCTTAGTCCTTCAGCTTCGGATCCAGAGCATCGCGCAGGCCGTCGCCCATAAGGTTCATGCTCAGGGCGGTAAGGCCTATGGCGAGGCCGGGGAACACCACCATGTAGGGATACATGGTCATGAAGGTTTTAGCCTCGTTCAGCATAGCGCCCCACTCCGGAGCCGGCGGCTGAATCCCCATGCCCACGAAGCTGATACCGGCGGCGGAAATAATGGCGCCGCCTATGCCCATGGTGGCCTGCACTATAATGGGGCCCATGGCGTTAGGCAGTACGTGGGTCATGATGATCTGGAAATCGGAAGTGCCGCAGGAACGTGCCGCCTCGATATAGGTCTGCCCCGTTACGCCTAGGACCGAGGAGCGTATTATGCGGCAATACCAGGGGACGTTGGAAATGGTCATGGCCAGCAGCACGTTTACAAGGCTGGAGCCGAGCGCCGCCACTATGGCCAGGGCCATCATCATAGAAGGTATGCACATGATGGAGTCCAGCACGCGCATCATGATAGCGTCAAAGCGTCCGCCGACGTAGCCGCATACGGCGCCGAGCAAGCCGCCCAGCACCACGCCGATGGCTACGGAGCCGAAGCCCACCAGCAGTGAATTGCGGGAGCCGTGGACGATACGGGCGAAAAGGTCGCGGCCGTAGTTATCCGTGCCGAACCAATGCTCTGCGTTGGGGGACAGCAGGCGGTCGGCCGCCACCTGTGTGGTGGCCACGCTGTAATTTACGATCGCATCTGCAAAAATAGCTACTAACAGGATCAGCGCGAAAAGGATCATGCCGAAAACGGCTAACTTGTTTTTGCGGAAGCGGCGCCATATTTCGCCGGCGCGGCTCTTCTTTTTTATCGTGGGCTGCTGCACGGCAGCCCCGTTCACAGTATTAGTCATATCGCTTTTCCCTCCTTCATCAGCGCTTCAGATAGCGGGCCTTGATCTGCGGGTCGATGAAGCCGTACAGGATATCTACCACCAGCATGACCAGCGTATAGCAGACCGCCAGGATAACTATTGCGCCTATAACGACGGGTATATCCTTGCTGCGGATAGAGGTCAGGATCAGCGTGCCGACGCCGTTGAGGGTAAAAACGGCCTCCATGGTCACGGTACCGCCGAGCAGGACGCCGAAGTTCATGCCGACCATGGTGACGACCGGCATCAGCGCGTTGCGCAGCGCATGGCGGCAGATGACCACGCCCTCCTTTTGGCCTTTAGCCCTGGCGGTGCGGACATAGTCCATGCGTATGCATTCCAAAAGTGAGGTGCGCGTCATGCGAAGCTGGGATGCTATGAAGGAGCAGGCCGTTGTGAACCATGGCAGTATGAAATGCTTAAAGGTACCCGTGCCGTAAGATGGGAGCCAGCCTAACTTCAGCGAAAACAGCAGTATGAGCATCATGCCTATCCAGAAAGCCGGAAAGGACGCCAGCATCATGGCAAGCGTGGTCCCCATGGCGTCCCAGAAGGTGTATTGCTTCACCGCGGCCAGCACGCCCAGCGCGACGCCTATCACCACGCCTATCAGCGTGGCGCCGGCAGCCAGCGTCACCGTTACCGGGAAGCGGGCCATAACGGTCTCGAACACGCCCTTGCCGCTGAGCCAGCTATTGCCGAGGCTGCCGTGGCAAAGATCCCAAATATACTTCGCGTAGCGGACCGTAAAGGGCTTATCGTAGCCTAACTCGGCGTTCTTCGCCGCCACGGCCTCCTCGCTGGCCATCTGACCGAGGATCAGGTGACCGGGGTCACTGGGCGTCAGATCCAGTATGAAATAGACGACGAACACTATTATCAGGATCGTCGGGATCAGCGCCAGCAAACGCTTAAGAACAAATTTCCCCATGTGTTTTTTTCCTCCTAATGTTTACACATCTCTCCTACCGGAGACATAAAACTCAGTTGCGATGATAGAGCACGCTTCCCTCGCCTATGGTGTAGACCACATGCGCCCCCATATCCGTACCTGGCAGGCCTTTGAACACGGCAAAATTTGCGTACTTTCCCACTTCGATACTGCCCAGCTCTGCATCCAGACCGATAACTTTGGCGGGATTGATAGTTATCATGCGCATTACACGAATGGGATCGGCTCCTTCTCGAACGGCCTGCTCGGCATGGCTGAGCAAGCTATCCAGCCCTTCCAACGGCGAGTCCACCGTCAGACAGCAGAGAGTGCCGGCCTCATCCAGCTTGGCAACAGCATCCACATCCACAAAACGCGACTCATAGAAAGACTTGCGTCCGCCGATGGGGCCGTATACGATCCCGCATCCGCTGGCAACGATTTCATCAAGATAGTTGCTGGAGCCCCAAGCATGCTCAATGGTAAAGCGGAGATTATACTTGGACAGGCACTGAATCGCTGCAGCCATGTCATTGTGGGTGCAGTGGATGCGGGCGGGGATCTCCCTCTTCAGCACGGGGATCGCCACCTCATATTGTTCGTTGTAATCCACCTTTTCGCCACGATCCTTTTTATCCATATAGGCCTTGGCATTGGCAAAATACTCCTCCAGAATAAATGTAACGCCCATGCGGGAATCCGGTTCCATATTCTTGTTCTGGAACATGCCCTTGGGATTTTCGCCCAGAGAGAGTTTCATACATATATTGCGCTTGAGGCACATCTCAAAGATATTGCTGCCCCATGTGCGGGTGGCAAAGCCGGTGCCATCGATGACATCGCAGCTGCCGGGGAGAATGCCCAGAGTGGTAACGCCATTCTCTATAGCCCAGCGATAACAGCCATTGGTAGGATCAGCGGCATAGATAACATCCATCTCGGGACTTACGGGATTCGCCGTGTCCGTACAATAAGACAAAGTTGCCACATCCCCGTTGGGGCCAAGGCCTGCATGTGAATGGCAATCCACGATTCCCGGCAGCAGGTTCAACCCGGTCAGATCTATGGTCTCTGCGTCGTCAGCGGAAAGATCCTTGCCGATCTCCTTGATCCTTCCGTTCTCACAGAGAACATCGCCCACAAAGGGAGCTTTCTCCGTCTGAGGATAAACGGTGGCATTCTTCAGCAGTAGCATATTAGCGAATCCTCCCTTTCTCAAGCCTGATAAACGGTCTCGCCGTTGATAACGGTCTCCAGCAATACCGCATTGCACTTTTCAATGGGATTGCCTTCATAGATCAGATAGTCTGCATCCAAGCCGGCCTTTAGCTGGCCGATACGGTCGGAAACGCCAAAAAACTCAGCGGGATTGACTGTCAGCATGGAGACGATCTCCTCGCTGTTGGTGCAGGTCTGCATCAGCTTGGAAGCGTTCCAAAGTAGCATCTCACGCCCCCATGCCATATTGGGTCCTAAAACGGTGAGGCCAACTTTGGTTCCGTCTTCCGCCATATTCATAAGCTTGGCAAAATCCATGCGGTGTACCAGATGCGTAGCATTGCGTGATGTATCGCCCAGCACTACTGCCGCGCCGCGCTTCTTAATTGCATCGGCACAGCGATCCGCCTCATACGAAAGCGTGAAGATGATCTTCATTTTTGTGTATTCCTTAGTCGCTTCAAGGAAACGCTCCATCTCCGGTGCGGTCTCGCAGGCGACAAGAATAGGCATCCTGCCCTCGCGCACAGCATCCATGACTTCTTTGGTGCGCTGACTGCGGTAGTCATTGGCATACTCTGTGGTTTGCAGCGCCGTCTTCAGCATGGCGATCAGGGCCATTGGCGTTTGGGGGCTGCCCTTGCCGCTAAATACGCGAATAACTTCGCTGGTCATGGAAGCCTTCATCGCCGCATCGCGCTTGACCGTGATCTTATTTATATTTTTTCCCTTGGTCTTTACTACGGTGCAGGTACCGCCCAGAATCCCCTCATTGCCCGGGGTAACTAACATACTGGTGATGCCGGCCTTATACAATTCCTGAAGACTCAACTCATCGGGATCAATAGAATGCCAGATATCGAGATACGGCGTGACAGGGTTCGAGTTTTCGTTATAGTCCTTTGCAAAAAAAGCCATGTCCTGCGCGCCGAGGAAATTTCCGGAATCAATAAAGCCGGGAAATACATGCTTTCCGTTGAGAGAGCGGCTTTCGTCCCCATTGATGTTCTTTCCGACCTCGACTATTTTGCCGTCCGCAATTCTCATGTCGCCTTGGAACACTTCCCCATTGCCGATATGAAGCGTTGCATTTTTCAGAATCATTCTTTCTTTCCGCCGCTTTCCTCTCAAAAGCAGCTCTCCTTTCTGCGTTTATGCTATTGCTATTATAAAGCTTAATCTTTCATCTATTAAATTAATCTTTCATCTATTAAGGCGGATTATTCCCGTCCTGAATGTCAAGGCCTGTCCGCATCGACGTTTTATAAGAAAGCTTGCCGATTTTCAGAGGGATGTTTCTGCCATTGATCCGAAACCGGAGCCCTCAAAAAATACAAGTTTGAATATAGCATTTATATATATACTATGATATAGTCATTCATCCATCAAGGACAATTATCACATTATTTTGCGCTATTTTCTATATGCACCTTGCACAATTATCGTCAATGCTCATGGTACATAATGACCACTAAATTGTTGATTTTTTGTTTTTTGATACATGTTGTACCATTGCGTCATTGATGATAAGGAGGAAAAACCATCTTGCGCCCACCAATGACGGAAAGCTATTTTACGACGAGGTTTGGCAATCGCTGGATCATCTGGATCACGGGATCAAGACCCTTTCCACCCATTCTTTGTTTTGTATTTTTTATTCATTTTTCCATATAATGTAAAAATATATTAATGTCCGTACAGCCCTTGCCGGTCCTCAGATCCGGCTGCATCAGCAACGGTATATTCGCTTTTTCCTTCCAGCAGCCGGCAGCGCCGGGAAAGCATCCGGCTTCTGCAATTAGTAACTAACGCCTGATTCAGTTATATACTAAACCAGGCGTTTGAAATTTATTTTTCTATTGTCTGCTTCTTGGCAAGTGCGGCGGCTCCGCCGGGGCTAAACGCTCCTATTTTTCTTTTTTATTCATGCAGTGTTTTATCTCCTGACCGGTAGGCGTCGTGGCAAGGCCGCCCAGGGCTGTCTCCCTGAATTCCACAGGCATGCGCCTGCCCACGTCGCCCATGGCGTCTATCACCTCGTCCACGGGTATGCGGCTCTCCACACCTGCAAGGGCCATATCTGCGGCGCTGACCGCGTCTACCGCGCCTATTACGTTGCGCTTCACGCAGGGCACCTCCACAAGGCCTGCCACAGGGTCGCATATAAGGCCCATTAGGTTCTTCAGGGCCATGGCCACCGCGTGACCTATCTGCGCGCCCGTGCCGCCCTTTATGGCTACCAGCGCCCCGGCCGCCATGGCCGCAGCAGTGCCTATCTCGGCCTGACAACCGCCCGCGGCGCCGGATATACAGGCCCGGTGTGCAATTACCGCGCCTATTCCGCTGGCCACATACAGCGCTTCCAGAAGCTGATGCTGAGTGAGCTCCTCATAATTGCAAAGGGGCAGCAGCACCGCCGGCAGCACTCCACAGGCTCCCGCAGTAGGCGCCGCCACTATGCGCCGCATGCATGCGTTTGACTCCGCCATGCTGAGAGCCTCCGCTATAACATCGCATACATAACCGCCGGACATGGCGGCGCCGCGCATGGCATATTGGCGCATTTTAATGCCGTCGCCGCCCACAAGGCCGCTGACGCTCTTTCGCGTGCCGGTATATGTGTCTGCTGCGTCCTCCATCGCCTGCCAGGTGATGAGCATCTTGGCCATGGACTGCTTGCGCGTCACCTGCCGCTCCTCCATGTCGGCCTGCAATACGACCTCCCAGAAGGGTATGTTCTCCCGCTCCATCTGGTCAAATATTTCCTTCATCGAATCGAGAGCCATCGTCCTCTTCCTCCTTGTCGTAATAGGTCACGGAAATTATTCCGGGAAGCTCGCTCAAAAACTCTACCTGATTGGGTTTTACATGCTGATCCGTCTCTATAACCATAAGCGCATCGCCTCCCCGTTTATGGCGGCAGAGGCTCATGTTGGCCACATTTACCCTTATCTGGCTGAGTATGGACGTTACCGCCGCCACCGCGCCGTTTTCGTCCTGATTGCGTATGACGAGAGTATTGAAATTGCCGGTAAAGTTCACATCTATACCGTCCAGCTTGTTGACGACTATCCTGCCGCCGCCTATGGAGGAGGCCTGCATGACAAGCTGCTTGCCGTCTGCGCCCGTAAGCTCTATCACCGCAGTATTCGGGTGCGCATCCCGCAGCGCAACAGCATCTATTTCATATTTTAATCCCCTCTCCTTCGCCTCGTCGAAAGCGAAGGGTATGTGGCTGTCGTCAGGTTTCATGCCCAGCAGCCCTCCAACTATGGCGCGGTCGGTGCCGTGGCCCTTGCCCGTCTCGGCGAACGAACCGTGAAGATGTATCTTGGTCTCTACAAGCTCGCTGCCCAGCAGTGTACGGGCCATGTTTCCCATGCGTGCGGCCCCCGCGGTATGCGAACTTGACGGGCCTATCATCACAGGCCCTAATATATCAAAAATGTTCAGCATATTTCACCTCCCGCAAAAAATACAAGGTTAATTATATCATATAAAAGCATTGAGCGGCACGAGTGCCGCTCAATTCCGTATAATTTTATATAATATAGCTATCCGCACACATATTTTTTCAGGTAATGGGGCATTTCTCCCCCATCTTCGCTGACGCCTATGAATATGTCTATACCGCTCTTATCCGCAAAATCCTGTATCTGTGCGAACATTGCTTCCAGTTCATTCAGCGGGTGCTTTACCAGCTTCCTGAAGCCATCCACGTATATCCTCTGAAGATCGAAATCCTGAGCCGCTATGCCCGCAAGGAAGCCGTAGAACATCTTGGGGCTGTTTATGTTGTAGTGTCCCGCGTCTATAAAGCGTATCGCATGCTTGAGATCGAAAAGATACTGGCCCTCCGCGTCAATAAATACCACGCTGCCCTGAGTTTCATCTACCGAGTCATTTGCCATTTGGATAATGCGCTTTGAATTGCCCGTCCCCTTTTCGCCAAAGATGACACGAACCACTGATACTTCCTCCTCGTCTGTTTTATATGTAGATTATAACCTCAAAGGGGTCCGGGAATCAACTTCGCCGGCCCCTTTTTGCAAAACATTTGCAATTATGCTTTTTTCAGCGCTTCTGCCATGTCGGTATGCTCCCAGGGAAGGTCTATATCCGTTCTGCCGAAGTGGCCGTAGGCTGCGGTCTTTCCGTAAATGGGCCTCCTCAGCTCCAGTCGCTCTATTATGGCCTCCGGCCTGAAGTCGAAGCACCTGAGAAGCTTCTTCTGTATCTCGTCGTCGGGTATTATCCCGGTGCCCTTTGTGTCGACGTAAACGGATACCGGCTCCGCTACTCCTATGGCGTAGGCTATCTGTATTTCGCAGCGCTTTGCCAGCCCCGCCGCCACTATATTCTTAGCGGCGTAGCGTGCGGCATAGGCCGCGCTCCTGTCCACCTTGGTGGGGTCCTTGCCCGAGAATGCGCCGCCACCGTGTGGTATGTAGCCGCCGTAGGTGTCGACAATTATCTTACGCCCGGTGAGGCCGCTGTCTCCCTTTGGGCCGCCTATGACAAAGCGGCCGGTGGGGTTCACGAATATCTTTGTTTCCGTGGTGAGGTACTTTTCGGGTATTACCTTCAAAATCACCTTTTCCCTTATATCCCTGCGGAGCTGCTCCATGGAGATCTCCGGGTCGTGTTGAGCAGAGATGACTACCGCGTCTACGGATACCGGTCTGCCATCCTCATAATTTACCGTGACCTGGCTCTTTCCGTCCGGCCTGAGATAGCTCAGCTCGCCGCTCTTGCGTGCTTCTGTAAGGCGCATGGTAAGCTTATGGGAAAGGGCTATAGGCAAGGGCATAAGCTCCTCAGTTTCGTCACAGGCGAAGCCGAACATCATACCCTGATCCCCCGCGCCGGTGGAAAACAGCCTGTCGTTATCCCCATCCTTGGCCTCGAGAGACTTGTCCACTCCCATGGCTATATCGGGCGACTGTGCGTCCAGCTTTACTATCAGCTCAAGCTCGTTGCAGTCAAAGCCGTATTCCGGCTTGTTGTAGCCTATACTGTCTATTGTGCGGCGTATTATGTCCTTAACGTCCACGCTGCCTTTTGAGGTTATCTCCCCCATTACCATTACGGTGCCGGTGGTGGCGGCGCACTCACATGCCACGCGTGAATAGGGATCCTGTGCGAGATAGGCGTCCAGCACTGCATCTGATATGCTGTCGCATACCTTATCGGGGTGTCCCTCTGTAACCGATTCAGATGTAAAAAGTCGCTTCATTGGTTCAAAATTCCTCCGAATAAAAAATTAAAACCTCATACGCAGATGAGGTTCACTTTTCGTTAGCTCATCTTCCGGCATATCGCCGACGGAATTGGCACCTTGCCGCATTGGCAGGTTGCCGGGTTTCACAGGGCCGTTCCCTCAACCACTCTTGATAAGGCATATTCGGTTTTCGCGGTATATATTAGCACAAACTATTGCGTTGCGTCAATAGCCTCTTTTGGGTTATAATGCTTTGTATATCGTTATTTGAAAGGTATTTTTATTATGAAACGTGTTCTCGGCTGCATAAGGCGTGCCGATGAAAGATACCGCATGATACATCCCGGCGATAAGATATGCGTCGGCGTATCCGGCGGCAAGGACAGCCTGCTGCTGCTCTACGGCCTGAAGCTGTATCAGAAGTTCTGCCATACCCCCTTTGAGCTGATAGGCGTTATGCTGGATCTCGGCATATCGGATCAGAATTATCAGCCCGTCGCGGACTTTGCCGAATCCATAGGCGTGCCCTTTGAGATACTCAAAACGGACATAGGCGACGTTGTGTTCAATATCCGCCAAGAGTCCCACCCCTGCGCCCTGTGCGCCAAGTTCCGCCGCGGCGCGCTGAACGACTACGCACATGCCCATGGCTGCAACCTCGTGGCCCTGGGCCACAACCGGGACGACGTAATAGAAACCTTTTTTATGAGCCTGCTCTACGAGAGCCGCCTCAATACCTTTGGCCCCGTGACATATCTGGACAGGCAGCAGGTGTCCGTAATACGCCCGCTCATATTCCTGCCGGAAAAGTATGCCCTTTCCGTGGCAAAGCGGCTGGAACTACCAATTCGCAAGCCCAACTGCCCCGTGGCAGGGCATACCAAACGGGAAGAAATGAAGGATATAATACGTTACTTTACAAAGCTCATGCCGGATGCGGACGAGCGCATAATGAACGCCATAGCGGATACCCACAAATACGGCATGTGGGACAGGCTCAAGCTGCCCCCATGGAACGACGAGCCTATCGGAATAGAGCTCTTTAAGGATGGGAAGGGCCATGAAGATACCCTTTAGCGGAATAATTATAATATGGTGCTCCGTAATGTCCTTCGCCTGCTTCATGGCGATGGGCATAGATAAGCTCAAGGCCCGCGCCAAAAAGTGGCGCATACCCGAGCGGACGCTTTTTCTTCTTGCGGCCATGGGCGGCGCGCTGGGCGGTATTTTCGGTATGCTGGCCTTCCGCCACAAGACAAAGCATAAATCCTTTGTAATAGGCATGCCGCTGCTGCTGTTGCTCAATATCGTCTGTATTGCCAGCGTAATCTGCCTTGCCATGTGCGGCTGAATACTGCGTTATTTTTGCCCGTTCGTCTTATTCCGCCATATTATCCATTCTGCCGCCGGCCGTATGTTTTCTTCGGATACAAAGTCGCAGCCCTTTTGCATCAATTCAAGAATGGCCGCATACTTTGCGCTTCCCTCCATGCTCTCCATTGCGCCCCTGAGCATGAGCCTGTGTACAGGGCTGAGCTTGTCCTTGTCAAATGCCCCCCGCGCGTAAAATATCCTTATCCGGCTGTCCACAATGCCGGTATTTCTCCTCAGCTCAAATACGGTATCCGCCCTCTTCTCCTCAAGGCCCACGGCGCAGACCGCAGCTATCCGAAACCTCGCCGCTGCGCAGGCATATCCCTTTATGCGTCCATCCATAACGCAGCCCAGATAAAAAGCCTCGCCGTCAGAAGCGCCGGCATTATGCAGCGGCGACGCGGGTATCCCCATATCTTTAGACAAAAGCTCCGCATATCGCCGGGTGCTTCCGTAATTGCTCCAGTATATTATAGACTTTATCATAAAATAACGCCCCTTTCCGGTTTATACTGCCCGATAAGGGGGGTTTTTATTTTAAAGCTCTTTGATCGAGTGGTTTTTGTAAACGTTAAATCTGTATTTTAATCCGCCATGCTCCCTTTCCTCACCCTGCTCCTCCAGGCTCCATGCAGGCATATTCCGTATATCCGGGAAGAAGCAGTCGGCATTGCCGTGCGCTTCCACTTCCGTTACATACGCCCTTTCGCAGTAATCCAGCAGCATCGCATAGATACTTTCCCCTCCTATGACGAAGGCTTTGTCACTCCCTATCGCCCTCTTCAGCTCATCAATGCTGCTCACAGCGTCGGCCCCATCAGGCACGCGGTCCCTATTACGGGTAAGCACTATGTTGCGGCGGTTCTCCAGCGGCCTGCCCCCTGGCAGTGATTCCAGCGTTTTACGGCCCATTATTACGGTCTTGTTTACGGTCATACGCCTGAAATACGCCATATCCTCCGGAATACGGAAAAGCAGCCCGCCGTCCTTTCCTATTCCGTTATTTTTGTCAATGCAAACTATAATATCCATACGCTACACCGCCACCGGTATCTTACCTATACTGCCGTGAGACTCATACCCTTCAAGGGAAAAGCTGTCCACGGTGAACTTGTAAAAGTCGTCTATGCTCTTATCGATAATGAACCTCGGCGCGTCCAGGGGCTCACGGGAGATGAGCTCCTCCACCAGCGGCACATGCCTGTCGTAAATATGTGCGTCTGCTATCACGTGCATAAGCATTCCCGCCTCGAGGCCGCTCACCTGTGCCATCATGTAAACCAATACCGCATACTGGCATACGTTCCAGTTGTTGGCTACCAGCATATCCTGGGAGCGCTGATTCAATATGGCGTTCAACCGATTGCCAGATACATTGAAGGTCATACTGTAAGCGCAGGGATACAGCCGCATTTCGGAAAGATCGGCGTGATTGTATATGTTGGATATTATCCTGCGGGAGCCGGGATTGTGCTTCAGGTCGTAAAGTATCCTGTCCACCTGATCCATATCCCCTTCGGGATAGTGGTGCTTTACCCCCAGCTGGTAGCCATAGGCCTTGCCTATGCTGCCGCTGCCGTCCGCCCAGGCGTCCCAGATGTGGCTGTGCAGGTCGTGTATGTTATTTGACTTTTTCTGCCATATCCATAGAAGCTCGTCTATTGCGTTCCTGAAGCCTGTCTTGCGCAGGGTCATAATAGGGAACTCCAGTGACAGATCATAGCGGTTCACCACGCCGAAGAGCTTTACGGTATGTGCGGGGGAGCCGTCCTCCCACCTCGGGCGCACCGGCCTATCGGTATCCCATACGCCGTTTGATATTATATCCCTGCAATTTTCTATGAATATCCTGTCTGCGATGCTCATGGGGCCAGCTCCTTTATTTTTTAGTTTTATTATCCCCCAAATGCCGGCGCATTTCAAGACGTTCTTCCTTTGCCGCACCTACCGGGCGGTTTAAGGGCGAAAAAAGAGCGCCGTTTGTGCAACATTGTCCAGCACAGTACCCATATCGGTACCAATTGCCGTTTTTCATATTGATTGAGCACGTAAATTGCACTAAGCTTAACTTATAAAACGTTTGTTCGATGCGTTTTGCTGCCTTCGCTCTCGCTCCGCGAAGGACTAATGAATCAAATCAGGAGGTTTCAATATGTCAGTAAACAAGGTATTCGACGTTGATCTCGATATCAAGAGGCCCTCCTCACACAGGGATTTTACCGTGGTGAACGGCGACAACGGCAACAGGATCAACGTTACCCTAATGGATGGAGACAGCCCCGTAGACCTTACGGGCTGCAGGATAATCGCCGCATTTTCCCGCGCGGACGGCTCTACCTCGCTTCAGGACAGCGGAGTCCAGAACGGCGGCATCACGATTTCGCCCGACGATGCTTCCAAGGTCACCATAGACCTTTTTCCCGCCTCGTTCTCTCCCGGTGTTGTGGAATGCGAGCTTCAGGTATACTCCGACGCTTCCCTTTCTACCCTCGTCACCACCGCCCGCTTCAACTTTATCTGCCGTGAAGCCATAGTAAACAGCAGCACCGTGCAGGCGTCTGCCGAATACCCTCTGCTTAAAACTCTGAAGGACGGTCTCACCTCCCTCAAGGCATCGCTGGACGAGCTTATGGAGAGTGCCAAAGCTGCTGAGGAGGGCAGACAAACGGCAGAAAACAGCCGAGAGGCGCTGTATGACAAGCTTTCCAAGCTCAGGGCAACCGCTACCATGCTGCAAAGCGGCGCCGATCCCACCGCCAGAGTAACCGAATCGGACGGAGCCAAGGTGATAGAGCTGGGCATACCCGCAGGGCCTCAGGGACCTAAGGGTGACACCGGCGAGGCCGGCCCGAAGGGCGATGCAGGCGAACGCGGCCCGCAGGGTCCTAAGGGAGACCCCGGTCAGAACGGTGCGCCAGGCAAGGACGGCGCTGACGGTAAAGACGGCGCTCAGGGGCCAAAGGGTGACACCGGTTCAGGCTTTGCCGTGCTGGGCTATTTTGCCACTCAGGCGGCTCTCGAGGCCGCCATAACGCTGCCCTATGCCGGCGACGCATACGGCATAGGCTCGGCACAGCCTTACGATATATATATCTGGGACGGCATAAACAGCGTCTGGGTAAATAATGGGCCGCTGCAAGGCGCAAAGGGCGATACAGGCCCTCAAGGGCCTCAGGGCGAAGCCGGCCCTCAGGGACCTCAGGGCGAAACTGGCCCTCAGGGACCTCAGGGCGAAACCGGCCCTCAGGGATCTCAGGGCGAAACCGGCCCTGCAGGCCCTGCCGGTCCCGTTTCTGTATTCCAGCGTTCCGTGCTTTCCGCTCCCACCTCAGTGGCACTAAGCGACGAGTGCGAATATTACCTGACAGACGTAGGCGACATCTCCTTCACCTACCCGTCAGATACGTATTTCGAGTGCTGGATAGGCCTGAGCCTTTCATCTGCGGAAAGCCATACCGTCACATTCCCCGACGGCACTTCATATATCGGCGGCACACCCGAATGGGAGGTTTCGGCGCAATACGAGATATCCGTAAAGGATAAGGTCGTTATAATAAAAAAGGTCGGCGAATAAAAAGCGTGGAGGCGGAAAACCGTCTCCACTATTTATAATTATCATCTCATCAGCCGCAGCATATCCTCCGGCGGCGGCGACACTATATGCAGCTTATCCCCTGTCAGCGGGTGCGTCAGCCACAGCTCGCAGGAATGCAGCGCCGGCCGCGCTATCAGTTCCCTGTCCTCCCTGCCATAAAGCCAGTCTCCCGCCAGCGGATAACCTATGGCGGACATGTGCAGCCTAAGCTGATGTGTGCGGCCGGTATGCGGTATGAGCCGCAGCAGCGTAAAACCATTGTTGCATTGCAGCGTTCTGTACTCAGTAAGCGCAGGCGATCCCAAAGGTTGGATAGCACGCTTGTATCTGGAGCCCTGCTCAAAGCCTATGGGCAGCTCTATCCTGCCGCTCTCCGGCTCAACATGCCCTACGGATATTCCCACGTATTCCCGCCTGAACCCGTCCGTGTGCATTATAAGCTTGAGCCTGTGGTGCATATAACCGTTCTTGGCTACCGTCATTATTCCTGTCGTGCCCCTGTCCAGCCTGCTTACCGGGTGAAAATTCTCGCCCTCCTTCAATCGCTCGGAAAAAGCATTTTCCAGCGTAAGCTCCCGGGGATCCCGGGTAGAGCTGTGTACCGCAACACCGGCGGGCTTATCAATTATTATTATATCCTCGTCCTCATAAAGCACCACGAGCGGCATATCCATGGGCGTTGGACGCACCGTCTCCCCATCGCATATCTCGGCGCAAAGCATGTCGCCAGCCGATAAAGTAGCCGTAGTATAGGCCTTTTTGCCGTTTAAGGTTATGCCCTCCGGCCTGCGCTTAAGACGCGATATGTGGTCGTTGGACATGAAGAAGCAGCGCTTGAGCCCGCTTTCCACACTGAGGCCCGCAAGTTCATCTGTAATTTTCTCACACAGCTTCCGCACGATACTTCTCTTTTCAATTGTTTTATTTGAGTTTACATCGGACTATTATAGTCTATGAAGTCCATTTAGACAATCGCCTGGCGGTAGTAAAATTTCAATCGGACTTTTTTTGAAAAAGGGGTTGCTTTTTATGTCCTGATGCCTTATAATAACATTCGTTCCGTTCCTCCTTAGCTCAGTCGGTAGAGCATGCGGCTGTTAACCGCAGTGTCGTTGGTTCGAGTCCAACAGGGGGAGCCAGAAAAGCCCGAAAGCACAGTGCTTTCGGGCTTTCAATTTTACAGCCGCATAGTCTTTGAACCTGCTTTAATTTAATATTCCGCCATTGCAAGCGGAGAAAAGCCGTAATTTTAGGCTACTGTTTACCGGAAAAATCAATGATTAAATATGCACTCGGATTGCACTGGCAGAAAAGCCGTTGAAGCTTTATGCAAACGGCTTTTTTCTATACCATAACACTGCGCTTGACAAAAGCGCAAAAAAGGCGTAATGTGCTTTCGGAAAATAGTGTTGATTCGCGCGGCGGAACCCGCGCAGGAAAGGATGTCCCCCCTATGCTGTTGTTCATTTATATTACGAACCGCGTAGCAACCGTCTCTCCCATTCTGCAAAAAATGGCGGAACGCGGGATTCATGGCGCCACGATGGTGGACTGTGAAGGAATGCTGCAAACGCTTGCGGCTGATTCGATTGAACCGCCGCCGTTTTTCGGCTCTCTGCGCAAATTTATCAACCCGGATCATGAGCCCGGGAAAATGCTTTTTGCCGTGCTTCGGGAGGAGCAGATCGGCGTTGCAAAGTCCTGCATACACGATGTGTGCGGCAGTCTCGACAGGCCGAACGCCGGTATCATGTTCACCGTGCCTGTGACAAGCGTAGAAGGAGTCGAATAACCAATATGCAAATCATTTTATGTCTTGCGGCCGCGATGATCTGCGGTCTGCTGTTGACGCGCGTTGTCAAGCCGGTTCACCTGCCGAACGTAACGGGGTATCTCATCGCCGGTCTCATCATCGGCCCATATTGCCTTGGCATTTTTCAAGAGAGCGACGCGGCTGTCACCGATGTGCTTACGGACGTAGCGCTTGGTTTTATTGCTTTTTCTATCGGCGGTGAATTCCGGATCAGCAACATCAAGCAGATCGGCACAAGCTCCATTACCATTACATTCTTTCAAGCGTGCCTCGCTACGCTGCTCGTCGACGCCGCGCTCCTTGCTTGCGGCTTTCCCGCCCCGCTCTCACTCACACTTGGCGCAATCGCTGCCGCTACCGCTCCGGCCGCAACGCTGATGGTCGTCAGGCAGTATCACGCAAAAGGTGAAGTGACATCGACGCTGCTCCCTGTTGTCGCGATGGATGACGCCGTAGGGCTGATGCTGTTCTCCATCTTCCTTCCCATCTCGCAGGCACTTGCTTCAAACGCAGCGCTGACCGTAACGTCCATGCTGCTGCAGCCATTGCTAGAGATCGTGCTTTCGCTTGCAGTCGGCGCCGGCATTGGTCTACTCATCGCCTTGGCCATGCGATTCTTTCACTCCAAGGTGAACAGGATCAGCGTAGCGGTCGCCGCAGTGCTGCTCGGTTCCGCACTTGCTTCTATTTGGAACCTGTCCTCTCTGCTGCTCTGTATGGCCATCGGTGCGGTCCTTGTCAATCTGCGCAATGACGCGGATGAGCTGCTTGAAATCACGGATGCGTGGACACCGCCGCTGTTTATGCTGTTCTTTGTACTTTCGGGAGCCGAGCTGGATCTTGCAGTTGTTCCTACTGTCGGGCTTTTGGGCGTTGTCTATATGGTAGCTCGTAGTTTGGGAAAATACTTCGGTTCTTTCCTTGGCGCAACCATTGCCAAGTCTTCGCCGAATATCCGCAAGTATCTTGGCTTAACGCTTCTGCCGCAAGCCGGTGTTGCGATCGGCATGGCGCAAGTCGCCTTGAATGCCCTTCCGGAATACGGCACTCAGATCCAGGCGGTCGTGCTGACGGCGACGCTGATTTATGAACTGATCGGACCGGTCATTACAAAATTAGCGCTGACCGCAGCTGGCGAGATTCAGGATTCAAAGAAATCCAAGGCAAAAACGGAACAAAGCGCCGGTGGTGCGAAGTAGAGTATAAGGCAGCCGAGTATATCGGCTGCCTTTTTACTGCCGAATCACAGCTTGTCATTCATCATCGGACTTCTATACTGAATAACATAGATACTGATAATTTGGAGGACACTGTGCTTTATCGCAAGATACTTCCGCTATGCCTGCTGATTCTGTGTTTGCCAATTCTGGCTGCTCGCGCTGATGGCGAGACCGATGCCGCTGAAGCCGACGCTGCGAATGATGCTGCCGAGGCCGCTTCGCATACGTTTTTGACCGTTGACGGTCTCTCTGACGGGTGTTCGGCTGCGGATTGCGCGGCATTTTTGCGCGGCGAATGCGATGCGGCGCTTGTGCAGACTGTTGCGGCGGCTACAGAATCGGACGCGACGGACCGGATCGCAACCAGTCTTCTCAACCTGTCCATTGGTCGACCGGTCTACGGCAGACTCGCTTTTACGGAATGCAGCGAAGTCCCAATGATTGACAGACGGGTACGTTCTGGAGCTTGGTTCGAACTATAATTTTCACGGAAACGTTACATCGGGCGCGCCGATTACTTCTGTTACAATCACCATTTACAATCACCATTGACCGCGAGGAGCGCAAGGGCAGCCTCTACCCTTTCATCAGCACTGTTACATTTGCGCCGGAAGACAATATCACCCGTTATGATATCAATTCCGTGCCGGAGGGTGCAAAAAAATCTATGAATGATCTTACAAAGCTCAACAAGCTTCGCGTCGGAGAGCTTTATTTGATTGGAGGGAAAACGAATTGGAAGTGAAAATCAACCGTGAAATACGGGACTATCAGGAAAGCATATTCTTCGGGCTGAACCTGCGTCAGCTCGTTTTTTCTATCCTCGCCATTGGCGTAGCCGTCGGTATCTACTTTGGGCTGAACAATATCCTCGGAAGGCTCTTTCTATTATTCACAATTATTTTAATATGCACAGGCCCGTTGATGGTATAAAATATAATAGATAATTGTCTGCAATATGCTTGTACTGTCGAAAGGATATCCGATGTATCGCTTTATCACCCTCCTTCTCATTTCAGCGCTGCTTCTGACAGGCTGTGCAAAAGCTGAGACGGATTCATACATACAGGTCATAGTGCCTGAGGGCGGCGGCTACGAGGCGGCAGTCACTCCCAAGCTGATGGCTTCTGCGCCCACCGCATCTCTACCTTTGATACCCTCAGAAGCCCCTGAGGCCCCTTTCACACCGCAGCCAACAGCCTTGCCCATCCAGACAGCAAAGCCTGTTCCCTCCCTTACTGCGGCCCCTACGGCAGCGCCTACGGTTATTTTAACAGCGTCTGATGACGACTACAACTCGGGCATACTTGAGCTTGTCAACCAATACAGGCAGCAGGCGGGGCTGAACACGCTTAAATACTCGAGCAAACTGCAAAAAGCCGCGGATATTCGCGCCCGCGAGATCATAACCCTTTTCGATCACACCCGGCCAAATGGCACCAGCTGCTCCACCGCCGTCACCGACGACGGTATAAGCTTCAGCGCATTTGGCGAAAACATATTTATGTGCAGCGGAGTGTCCAATGTTACATCAAAACTGATATTTGATGCCTGGATGGACTCTCCCAGCCACAGGGAAAACATTCTCAGGGAAGGCTTTACGGATATGTGTATAGGCATATATTCCGTTGGCGGCTCCACATACGCCGTTCAGCTGTTCGGCGCCGGCCTTTCCTGATGTATCGATATTATGCAGCAAGTATTTTTTACAGGAGGCATTGTTTATGCAAAAAACCACCAAGGCCATCGCCTTTGCCCTGGCGCTTACGCTCGTCATGGTCATGCTTCCCGCCTTCGCCGCGGTGTTCCACAGCGACGTGCGGGTAAAGCTCTCCATAGGCAGCGGCAGGTCATTTACATTCACCCCAGTAGGCGAATACACTCTAAAGGAAGCCGACAGCAGCGTCGGAACCGACGAGCTTACCGTTGAGGCGGTGGGCAGCCGGGTATCCATAAAGCTGGGGGACAAGACCTACACAGGCCCCTCCCTTACGCTGCTTTCAAAGAACTACGGCCAGACCACCGACTATATCAGGCTCAAGAACGCGGAATACGGCACCTGCACCTACCTCGGCAACATGACATTTGACGTATACGAGGGCAGCATACGCGCCATAAACACGCTGCCCATCGAGCAGTACCTTTACGGCGTGGTGCCCCACGAAATGAGCAACTCCTTCCCGGTGGAGGCCCTTAAGTCACAGGCGGTGTGCGCCCGGGGCTATGCCGTCGCCCGCTGCTCAAGATACGCCGCGAGCCGCTCATACGACCTTGTGGATACCTCCAAGGATCAGGTATACCGGGGCTACGCCAGCAAAAATACCCGCGCCATAGCGGCGGTTGACGCCACTAAGGGGCAGGTGCTGGTATACGACGGCGACATAATCGAGGCCTTCTACTCCGCCTCCAACGGCGGGCAGACCGAGCGCACCGGCAACGTATGGGAAAACGACCTCCCCTACTACACCCATGCCGACGACGTGTATGACCTGCTCAACAAGTCCAGTCTTGAAGAGAAGTCCTTTATTCCCGATGCATACGACGAGACGACAGAAAAGCTCATGGACAGCTCTGTCCTCACGGCTATAAAAAAGGCCGCCTATGCGGCCGCCGGGCAGGAGGTTGAGCTGCTCTCCACCGTAAAGGTTCTGGCCAAGGATCCCAGCGCCGAAAACGACCCGGAGCAGCGCTGCTACACTAACGTCGAGTTAACCCTGATGGTAGCGCCCAGGAACAACCCGGAGCAGGCAGGCCAGGTTACATTCACGCTGCCATTTGAGGAGCTCAGCTTCGGCAGCTATGAGAACACGCTGGGCCAGATAGGCGCGAAGAAACGCAACCTCCGCATGTACGGCGCGGAGCGCGGCGAATACCGCACCGCAGAAAAGGAATATTCAGGCTGGTTTCTCACCCAGCGCCGCTACGGCCACGGAGTAGGTCTCTCACAGCGCAGCGCGCAGGAGCGCGCCCGTGCCGGTCAGAAGTACGAGGACATACTTGCCTTCTATTATAAAGACACGGCGCTGTACACCGTGGGCACCTACGACACCGCCCCCAGGATAAAGGCCGAGGGCTGCACCTTCCAGTCCTGCGGCATAAGCGGCATAAAGCCCGGCACGACCACAGAAAAGCTGCTGGGCAAGCTGCAGTCCGACGGCGTACTCTCCATAATCGACAAGAAGGGCGCAAAGAAGGAAGGTACGCTGTGTACCGGCGATTCCGTCCGCAATACCTATGACAACGGCCTCGCCATATTCGACCTGCCAATAGTGATATACGGCGATGTGGACGGCAACGGCAAAATAGACAAGGACGACATAACCGCCCTGCAAAAGCACCTCATAAGGTCCTCCATACTTGGCGGTCCTTACCTCATAGCAGCGGACGTAAACCACGACGAAACGGTGGATATAATGGATATTATACGGCTGATACAGTACGTATCCGACGATGCAAAGATAACTCAGGAGGATTAAAAAATGAAGACTTCCATTACATATAAGCGGGTCATGTCTCTTGTTGCCATGCTGCTTTTAGTAGCGCTCCCCGCCATGGCGTTCGCCGCTCCCGAGCTTACCGCTACGGCGGACAAGACCTCCGTCACCGCCGGCGACACCGTCGTGGTGACTGTCACCCTTGCCGGCAAAAAGCTTTCCGCCGCCGAGGGCGAATTCTCCTACGACCCATCCCTCCTCACCTTCACCGAGGGAGACGGCGGCGCGTCAGACGGGCGCATAGCGCTGGTCTCCGCCGAGAAGGACGGAGCTTCCTCCCTTTCCGCCCGCATAACCTTTACAGCTGCCGGCGCGGGAGAGGCCAAGGTGGATTTCAACATAACCAAGGCTCTCAGCTACAGCGGCGAGGATCAGGGAGCAGCCACGGCCTCCGTCACGGTATCCATAGCCGCCGCTCCCGCAGCTGCTCAGGCCGCCGCCCCCGACTACGCCACCGAGGGCATACTTGCCGAGGGCATAACCGATGAGGGCGGCCAGCAGATGTACATCTGGACCAATCTCGAAAACGTGACCATACCATCCAAGTATTCTGAGACAACGGTGGATTACAAGGGACAGACCGTGCCCGCCGTATCCGTTCAGGATTCCGACGCGCCCACCCTCCTCTACCTCTCCAATGCTTCGGGTGAAAATGGAGGCTACTACATATATGACGCCGCTAAGAGCTCTCTGTACAGGTATCAGACGATAAGCTCCACCTCCCGCTCCTACATCATGCTGGAGCCGGACGGCTCTGTGCCGCTGCCCGATGGCTTTACCGAGACCACCATAACCATTGACGACAAGCAGGTCAAGGCATGGGCGGGACAGGACGCACAGGGTACCGTATACCTCATATACGGCCGCAATCCCGACGGCGAGGTGGGTTATTACGTATACAGTGAGGCTGACAAATCCATACAGCGCTATGCTGTAATGCCCGCAAGGCCCGTAAGCCCCCAGCTGCCCGCAGAAGCCGCGCCCACTCCCGGGGTGGAGGAGCCTGCGGAGCAGCCCGAAAACGGCAGTAGCACCGGCATAGACCCCATCATTTTCTACGCGGCCTGCGGCGCTGCCGTACTGCTGCTTATCGCCCTCATAGCGGTGATAGTAAAGCATTCCAACGAGGAAAAACAGCGCAGGGAGCGCCTTGCCAGGCGGCGTGCCCAGCGGGAAAAAGAACGTTCGGAGGCCAAGGCCAGCGTTGAAGAATAAGCGATAATTATAAAGCGTCCTGTATGCTGCATATTGCAGCATACAGGACGCTTGCTTTTTGCGTATGCGTCTATGCCTGAGGCCGTTCTGACGTCCTTATATTATTCCTCTTCCTCTTCCTCGGGCAGGGTGGCATTATGGTATACGTCCTGAACGTCGTCATCGTCGTCGAAGCGTTCCAGCATCTTCTCGATCTTCTCCACAAGTTCTTCGTCCTTAGTGGCGTCCACGGTATTCTGAGGGAACATGCCTATCTCGGCGGAGAGGAAGCTGAGGCCCTTTGCCTCAAGCGCTTCTCTTACCACTGAGAAGTCGGTGGGCGCGGTGTATATCTCATACACGTCGTCCAAAGCGTTGAAATCTTCAGCGCCGGCGTCAAGAGCTTCCATCATGAGCTCGTCCTCATCTATGGAAGCGCTGCGCTCTACCACTATGAGACCCTTCTTGTCGAACATCCAGCTTACACAGCCGGTGGCGCCCATGCTGCCGCCGCTCTTGTCGAATATATGGCGTATCTCGGAGGCGGTGCGGTTACGGTTGTCGGTAACGACTTCTACGATTATCGCTGTACCGCCGGGGCCGTATCCCTCGTAGGTGATCTCCTCGTAGTTTACGCTGCCCATTTCGCCCGCGGCCTTCTTTATGGAGCGGGAAATGTTGTCGTTAGGCATATTGTTAGCCTTCGCCTTGGCTATGACGTCCCTCAGCTTGGAGTTGTTGTTGGGGTCGCTTCCGCCCTCTTTAACGGCTATGGCGATCTCTCGGCCTATCTTTGTAAAAATCTTACCGCGCGCGTTATCTGCTTTTTCTTTTTTATTTTTGATATTGGCCCATTTGGAATGTCCTGACATAGTAGGTTTCTCCTCCTAAATAAATCAACGTCTCATTATAGCACCATATACGGGGATTATTCAAGTATTCTGCGCTATCTCATCGTATTTTTGCTTTAACTTTTGCATATTCTCCCATGCCTCCCGCTTCTTGGATTCGTCTCTCAGCAACGCGGCAGGATGATATGTAGGCAGTATCCACACTCCCTTCTTTTCTTTCCACACTCCCCTGTCTCTCGTTATCCTTACATTCGGATCGTAAATGTACTTCGCCGCAGTAGCGCCAAGACATACGATTATCTTAGGCCGTATAAGGGCGAACTGCACTCTTAAATAGGGCAGGCATGCGTCGGCCTCGCTCTCCTCCGGGGTACGGTTGTTTGGCGGGCGGCACTTGACTACGTTGGCGATGTATACTTCCTCCCGCCTGAACCCTATTGCGCCTATCATCTTATCTAACAACTGCCCCGCCCTGCCAACGAAAGGACGGCCGGACAAATCCTCATCCCGCCCAGGCCCCTCGCCTATGAACATTATAGTGGCTTTAGGGTCGCCTTCACCTATCACTATATTGGTGCGCTGCTCGCAAAGTCTGCATTTTTGACAGCCGTTAATTTCGGAATAAAGCTCTTTCCAATAGTACTTTGTCATATCCAGCCCTCTTATTATAAAAGTTATAAAAGTGAGTTTTAACTATCTTAAATGGATCTCGCATTATAATTTAGAAATATTTACATCTTTTGAAGCGAAGTAATGGTTTACAGTTCATTTTACACCACTGAGCAACAATAACACAAATAAAACTGCCCGATTTTTGAAATCCACCTATAATTTCAATTGCAAAGGCAGAGGAAATACTATATAATTAAAAATTATAGGTGGAATGGATATTAGTTTTAATCATCTTAGCACTTTAACCGTAAACAGGCAATACGGGAACAAATAATTCCCCGTTGGCTTTTGCGGATACAATACAACCAGGAGGAACAAACAACAACAATGCCGGCCGATCTGGATCTTTACAGCATATTCTGTACCGTCGCCCGCTGCGGCAGTCTCTCACATGCTGCAAGGGAGCTTTACGTGAGCCAGCCTGCCATCAGCCAGTCCATGCACAGGTTAGAGTACATGCTGGGCTGCACTCTCTTTACCCGCACCAGCCGTGGCATAACCCTGACAAGCGAAGGACGTATGCTTTACAGCTATGCCGATAAGGCAATAAGTCTCATATCAGCGGCCGAGGACAAGCTGAACCGCATGCGCACATTGCAGTCAGGCGGCCTTATGATAGGCGCCAGCGACACTCTGTGCCAGTTTTTCCTGCTGCCCTACCTTGAAAAGTTCCATACAGAATATCCCGAGGTACAGCTTCAGGTCACAAACCGTACTACCCCTGACACCGTCGAACTGCTCAAGGTCGGCAAGGTAGATATAGCCCTCGTCAACCTGCCGGTAGTAGACAGCGCCCTCTGCGTCCGCGATGTTCTCAAGGTACACGACGTATTCGTAGCTTCTGACAGGTTCGCCCACCTCAAGGGCCATAAGGTCACCATGGCCGAGCTGGCCCGTGAGCCTCTGGTACTCCTTGAGCAGGCTTCCAACTCCAGAAAATATCTGGACGACTTTGCTTCCGTCTGTAGTGTGACGCTGCACCCCGAGATAGAGTTGGGCGCTCACAGCCTGCTGGTAAACTTCGCCAAAATAGGCCTTGGCATAGCGTGCGTCACTTATGAATTCGCCAGCGAAGCCATAAACAGCGGAGAGCTGTTCAAGATAGACCTTGCAGAGCCCATGCCTTCAAGAGGCATAGGACTTATCTCTCTGGAGGGCGTACCTCTTTCCGCAGCCGCGGAGAGGTTCATCAATATCGTGATGGAAAACCGGAACGTTCAGGCCTAGCACCAGGTATATTATGGAATCAAGACAGCCAAGCAACAATCATGGAAATACCGGAAAAAAGGGAAAGCACTCGCTGCTTTCCCTTTATGGATATACGCTCTGCCTGCTGCTGTTGGGCGCGGTAGTATTTGGCCTCACATACAGTGCGGGCGGCGCTAACGTATTAAAAGACGAGGAGCTGCGCAAGGCTGAAGAGGAAGCAGCGGCAATAGAAGCCGCCAAACCTACCCCTACTCCCCGTGCAGTCTCCACCGCCACTGCGGGCAGGCTTATTCCCTTCCTCGAAAACAGCCTGTGGGGATACAAGAACACATCGGGCGAGATAGTCATACTCCCCGCCTTTTCCGCCGCAAACGAATTTGACGGCAACGTAGCCTTTGCCGCAAAGGACGGCCTGTACGGCTTGATTGACAGATCAGGCGCGTGGATAGCCGAGCCGGCATGGTCGTCGGTATCCGACTTCGCGGAGGGTATGGCAGCGGTTGAAAAGGACGGCAAGTGGGGTTATATTGACGCCTCCGGCAATATAAAGATAGACTATAGCTACAGGGAGGCCGGCCCCTTCGGCTGCGGAAGGGCCGCCGTCCGCACAGCCTCCAGCTTCGGCTACATTGACGTTATGGGCAACATTGCCATATCCGAAAAATGGTCCTCCGCCAATGTATTCTCAAATGACCTCGCCTTCGTCTCCCTGTCCTCCAAGAGCTATATAATCGACAAGGTGGGCAAGGCGCTCATAACCCTCAACGCCGGCTCTTCAGGCGAAGGCTATAAAGAAGACTTTGCCCTGATAACCGACAGCGGCGGCTGCTATTATATAAACAAATACGGCAAGAGCGCTTTCAAAAAGACCTACTCCGCCGCAAAGCCCTTTTCGGGAGGATATGCGGCTGTGCGCATCGACGGGCAGTGGGGCTTCATAAATACCGGCGGCGCCACGCTCATAGCTCCTCAATACGCTGACGCCCACTCGTTTTCCGGGGGTTACGCGGCAGTGCAGAACAGCGAAGGGCTATGGGGCTATATAGACCCCTACGGCGAGCTTAAAATCGACTACCGGTACTCAGAGGCCGGTGATTTCAAAGACGGTTTTGCGGTATCCATGAAGGATGGAAGCTGGTACATAGTAGACAAGAGCGGCAGCGAGGCGCTGCTGTATTAAAAAAGCGGCGAAAGCCGCTTTTCAGAGTGTCAAAAAAGTGGCTGAATGCCACTTTTTTGAGTTTTACGGGTTTTGCCTCTCGCATTCGCTCCCGGGCGGCAAAATCCGCAAAGTACGAAAACCTCTGGGTTTTCATCCGTTCTGACGCACATGTCGTCAGAGCCGGATTAAACATAAGGGGCTGCGGCCCCTTATCAACCCTGGGGTTTTTTGACAGACTGAAAGCGGCGAAAGCTGCTTTTTAGTTCTGGTTTGCCTCGTATGCTTCCTCTGAAGTCCTTCCGCCATATACGCCCAGCAGCCAGTCTTCATCTCCGACTTTTACGTCTATCTCCTCATTGTCGATATCCTTTACCCTCAGCGTCACGGCAGCCGTCATTTCTTCCAGCCTGCCTGTCACCTCGCTCTCATACGCGGGCCAGTATACCTGCAGGCGTATCTCGTCCTCCGTGCCATAGACGATTGGCGTAAGGGCTTTTTCCACGTATCCGGCTCCACGGCCCACGGTATCCCATTTGCCGTATTCAAATTGCAGCAGACCTTTTTTGTTCACGGTAAATGCAGCGTAGCGCTGATCTCCTCCGTTCCAGTAGCCGTATATCTTTTCCCACAATTCTCTTACGTCGTCCGCCTGGGCAGGGCTTTGATTTGATTCCCCAGCCTCCGGCGCTTCCTCAGCAGTTTCGGGTTGTACCTTTTCTTCGGGCGCTGCTGTACCAGAGGGCGCAGTAACCGTAACTTCTATTGCCGAATCCTCCTGCCCAGCACAGCCCGCGCAAAGGAGCAGCGCAAAAACAGCCGTTATAATGATGATCCCCGTGCCCTTCTTCATCGTATCCTCCGATCAAAGCTATATCTCAACTAAAGCATACCCTATTATGTGCAGCTTTGGAATACCCGCAGGGGTTTTTCAGCAAAATATTTGTTTCGCCCGTGTAAAATACCCTTGCCAAACACCTTTCCTTGTGTTAGAATAGCAATGTTTGATTTTAGCATATATGCTTACTGTCGGTAAGGAGGTGTAAATACATGAGTAAGTTCTGTGAAGTTTGCAACAAGGGTGTTATGTCCGGTAATCGCGTAAGCCATTCCAACAGAAAGACCCCCCATGCTTGGGCCCCCAACATTCAGCGCGTCAGCGTAGTAGTTGATGGTACCGTCACCAAGATGAACGTTTGCACTCGCTGCCTTCGTTCCGGCAAAGTTCAGCGCAGCGTCTGATTTTCAGCCAATGCAAATATAACAGACCGATTCTCGTCGGTCTGTTTTTTATACTGTACCATCAGTTGACAAGGACACACAAGGTTTTAGGAGCCAAACAGCACGGCATAACTGTGTCGTCCTCATTTGAAATACAACCAGTATTTCTGCACTCGTCCTCCTTGTTCTGCCATACTCTTTGGCTTCTAAAACTCAAAGACCCCAAAGAGCTTGTTTTGAGGGCGATCCAAGGCCGAGGAGCGCAGTACTACTGGATGTAATACAAGCGACGAGAACGCAGGAGCGTCCCAAAACAAGCCTTTAGGGCTTGTGTGCTCTTGTCAACTGATGGTATATTTTTATAAGAATACGCCTATAACGAACAGCCTGAACAGGGCTGTAATTATCCCCGCCCAGAAAAGGCACCTCAAAAAACCCACCCCAAGGCACAGCAGCAGTATCAGCGTAAGCAAAAATACCAAGCCGCATCTCAGAGTCCGCCGCTTACAGCACCCTCTTCTTATATGTACAACGGACGGCCTTCTTTGCATGTTATCTCCTCCCTATTACATATTACGTACAGAGTATATTTTTGTTACACCGCGCACAGGCGGCACTTACAGGGAATACATTGGTGTATAAACAGTAAACGGAGGCTTTGTATGGCTGAAATATTGCTTGAAGCGGACCACGTGGGTCTTGCATACCACGAACTGGACGGTGAGACGTTGGCCGTTGAGGATATATCATTCGCAGTTGAAAAGGGCGAATTTCTTTCTATAGTCGGCCCGTCCGGATGCGGAAAAACCAGCATACTTTCAATGATAGACGGGCTTATGCAGCCCAGCCGAGGCAGAATAAACCTTTATGGCAAGTCAAGGCCGGGATATATGCTGCAAAGAGATCACCTGCTGGACTGGCGCACGGTGGAAGGCAACGTGCTGCTCGGTCTTCAGGTCAAGGGTATGTTGAATGAAGAAACGCGGGCATTTACCAACAGCCTGCTGAAGACCTATGGCCTTTCGGACTTTGCAAAGAGCTATCCCCGGCAGCTTTCCGGCGGCATGCGGCAGAAGGTGGCGCTGATACGCACCCTGGCCTGCTCCCCGGAGCTGCTGCTGCTCGATGAGCCGTTCTCCGCGCTGGATTATCAAACGCGCCTTACCGTCTCAGACGAGATTTACGGCATAATCCGCAAGGAAGGCAAAACAGCTATACTTGTCACCCACGACATAGCGGAGGCCATATCCATGAGCGACAGGATACTGGTGTTTTCCTCCCGACCTGCCAAGCTGCGGGCAGTGCATAGGATAGAACTCACGGTTGGCGATACGCCTCTTTCCCGGCGCAACAGCCCTGAATTTAAGGATTACTTCGATATGATATGGAAGGAGATCGACCATGATGAGCAATAAGCGGGATACCACGGCAGTTTCCCCCGAACATGCCCGGTTCCTGTCGTCCGTGAAAAAGGCCGACAGGCGCGTAACGTTCTTCAGATACTTCATACTCATAGCGGCGCTCATACTATGGGAGCTGTCGGCAAGAATGGGCTGGATAGACCCATTCATCATGAGCTCGCCGTCACGGGTAATAAGCACCGTAGCCCGGCTGTACAACGGCAACGAGCTGTTCCGCCATATAGGCATAACTCTTTATGAGACTGTAGTAGGCTTCATCCTGGGCACAATACTGGGCACGCTTATCGCCATACTCCTCTGGTGGAGCAAAAGTCTCGCCAGAATACTTGATCCATACCTCGTGGTGCTCAACGCACTGCCAAAGATAGCCTTGGGGCCTATACTCATAGTATGGTTCGGCGCAGGGGTAAAGAGCATAATCATAATGGGCCTGCTTATATCCCTCGTGGTGACGGTAATGACGGTGCTGGCAGGCTTCGACGAGATAACCGGCGAAAAGCAGCTTCTCATGAGGACGCTGGGCGCGACCAAGCTGCAAATACTCACAATGGTTGTGCTGCCCGCCTCTGTGCCGACGATCATGAGCGCCCTCAAGATAAGCGTGGGCATGAGCTGGGTCGGCGTCATAGTAGGTGAATACCTGGTTTCACGGGCAGGACTCGGATATTTGATCGTATACGGCAGCCAGGTGTTCAAGCTGGACTTGGTCATGGCCAGCATAGTGATACTCTGCGTGCTCGCCGCCGCCATGTATTACGCGGTTGCCTTCTTCGAAAAGCGGCTGATACGCTGGCGCGGCCATGCGTAAGGTTGTATAAAAGCGGGATTTATTATATAATGCTCCGAGAAAACAAAAGCTTGGAGCATTTTTAATTTGCAAAGCGGATTTGATTACCAAATAGCCATAATAGGCGGCGGGCCTGCAGGAGCTACCCTTGGACGGCTGCTGCCTAAAGGGCTCAGTGCAATACTTATAGACAAAAAGAGGGCTAAAGGCGGCTTTGAAAAGCCTTGCGGCGGTCTGCTGGCGCCGGATGCCCAGAAGGCTCTTTCCAAATACGAAATAACGCTGCCTAAGAGCATACTCGTGGATCCGCAGATATTCTCGGTAAAGACTATCGACCTGGCCTCCGGCCTCGTCAGGCACTACCAGCGCTGCTACATAAATCTCGACAGGCATAAGCTCGACATGTGGCTCCTTAGCATGATACGGCCCTCGGTGCGGCGTGTCACCGGCGTTTGTGACGGGGTAAAGCGAATTGACGGCGGCTTTGAGGTAAGCTGGCACGACGGAGACCATAAGCATAGCTTTACCTGCAAATACGTCGTGGGCGCAGACGGCGCAAACTCAGTAGTCCGCAGCTCGCTGTTTAAGGCTAAGCAACTCCGCCGCTACACCGCCATTCAGCAGTGGTTCCCCGAAGAAAACAGCCGGCCCTTTTACTCCTGCATATTCGATCCCGAGACAACCGACTGCTGCTCATGGTCGATTTCAAAGGACGATTACTTCATATTCGGAGGGGCATTCCCTCAGGATAACTGCCGGGAACGGTTTGAACGGCAGAAGGAAAAGCTCCGTGCCCTTGGCATAAAGTTTTCGGAGCCTGTAAAGACAGAGGCCTGCGTGGTGCTCCGTCCCCGCTCCTTCTTTGACTTTTGCCCGGGTAAGGGAGGCGCGTTCCTCATAGGGGAGGCAGCGGGCTTTATAAGCCCCAGCTCCCTCGAGGGCATAAGCTACGCCATGGAAAGCGCGGATATGCTGTCACGTGCCCTGTCAAAGGAGGACCCCGTGTCAGCCTACCGCCGTATGACGCTGAAAATCCGGCTGAAATTGGCCCTAAAGGTACTTAAGTGCCCATTTATGTACCATCCGCTTTTGCGTAAGCTGGTAATGCTCTGCGGCCTGCAGAGCATAGAGCTGCGGCAAGAAGATTAAAAGCCTATTCCCCCATCTTTTCGGGGGAATTTTTGTTTTACGCGCAACCGATACGCCCTTGCCCCGGTCATTATAGTTGTCCGGACAACAGTCCTTTGAATTAAAGAGATGAAGAGATGCGATCTGAAACGGAATACTTCCGCAGGGTATACGAGGCTACCTACGAAGACATGCTGAGATACACCGTTATAAAGACCCGGCGCGCGGCTGACATTGAGGACATACTGCAAAACGCCTACTCAAGGTTTTTCAGCCGCATAACCCGCCGGGGCCACGGCGATATCGATGACCCCAAGGCATACCTCATGAGCATACTGCAAAAGGAGCTTTCGGGCTTTTACCGCTTTAAGATAATCAAGGCGGAAAAGGAGCAGCGCATGACCGACGGCATGACGGAGCTTTCTGTAGAGGATATAGAGGATTCCGCCATTAACGCCGAAATGCTCGGCAAGGTCTGGGACGAGATAGCCTCCGCCCCGGCGGAAAGCTATAAGGCCTTCGTGCTCTACTATTACCTGGACATGACGGTGGCGGACATCGCCCGCGAGCTGAACCTCAGCGAATCCGCCGTAAAGAGCCGCATACACCGTCTTCGGGCGTCTGTGCGGCAAAAACTCGCAAAGGAGTGGCAAGCATGAAAGAGAAAGATATTTATTACAGCGCCATAGAAGCCAACATAGCAAACAAGAACCGCATATACCGAAAAGCCGTCAATTCCCGTCAGAGGCCGGGCCTTAAGCGCGGCCTCGCGGTAGCCGCCGCCTGCTTCGTAGTCATGGCGTCGGTGGTTGCCTGTGTGCCGGAGGCCCGGGCAATGGTGCTCAACTGGCTCAAGCCGGCGGTAAATTCCCGCCAGTACATCGAAACACCCGTCGCGGAGCGCACCCCCGAAACAAACGCGCAAAAAGCCGTGGAAACGGCGATAGAAAGCGTACGGAACAAGGATATAAAGGTAACTGTAGTAGACGCCGCAGATGAACAGTGGAAAGCCTGGGCGGAAAGGCTCAGCGTAAGCTTCGACGAGATACTGTATGACGGTGAGGACGTGTACATTACGGGCAACTTAAATGGAAACGCAAGGGATCTGATAAAGCCTCCGAGCGAATACACCGTCACGGAGACAGACGGATACACCATATTTGCGCCTCCCGACGAGCTGGTGAAGCCATATGTCGGATACTCCGTCTCCGGCGGCGATATGCAATATCTGCTTATGAGCCCTCTCGTCGATGAGATCGACCCGGCGAATATAGGCAGGGCTTACGCATCCGACAGCATGTACATATCCGTGCGGCTGCCGGTGGGCGGCGGATTGAAAGGAAATCAGCAGCTGACCATGTTCTTCTATTTTACGGATATGAAAACGGTACGTCAGAACACTTCAAAGGCCCCTGATCATATCAGCGAGGATGAATATTTAGCTAAAATCAACTGTCTGGTTGCTCTGCGCATAGACGGCCTTACCTTTGACGCAACTGCGGGAACCGCTGCACAAGCTGCCATGCCTGTACCTGCCCCGGTCATGCTAAAAGGCGACGTATTGGTATTCTCGGGGGCAGAAAGCATTTCCGGCAATCGCTGCAAGGTAGGCAACGATAAGCTTTCCATAGACGGCGCTACATTCGAAATAACCAAAATGCAGCAAAAGCTCAATGGAACAGCCCTTACCTTTTCGGTAACCCTGCCCGAAAGCTGGACAGATAAGCAGTGTGCAACCGCCGGAAAGGCAATGGAACCGGTATTTATAATCGACGGCACAGAGCAGGGCGGTTTTGGCAAAACTTATAACAGTATCAGGTATCTGGATACGGATAGCGCTCACAAAATAAGCTTTACTGTCGAAACCGGCCTTATGCCTGAGGACTGGTCAAATATAAACAGTATGCAGGCTGTATTGAAGATATTCGAGCTTACAGAGTACAACGGCGTAAAGCTGCCTACAGGCAGCCGTGCCGAAGCTCATTATGAGAGAAACGGCTGGAACGAGGGCTCTCGTAGGCACATACTGTACGGCTGCCCCATCACTGTCAAATAATATCCGTTCCGTAAAAAACGGTGCTTTATCCCCCTTGCCCACTAATTGCGGCAGGGGTTTTTTTCGCGTTTGGCGATATTATAAATTTAGATAACAAGCCGCCGATATCTATAATTGCTATTTCCAATAACGAAACGGCAGCTATACAATAGACGATAGTGTGCTTAAGTATGCACCACATTTGCAAACAAAGCAAAAATGGGAAGCAGCAATGTCAGATATCATACTATCCGTAAAGGATATAACAAAGCATTTCCGCCATATAAGGGCGCTGGACGGGGTATCCGCAGAGGTTCGCGAGGGCAGCATAACGGCTATAGTGGGCGACAACGGCTCGGGCAAATCCACGCTGATAAAGATACTCTCCGGGACCCTCCGGCCGGACGGCGGCAGCATGACCGTATGCGGGGCGGAGCATCCCTTTCTTACGGTGCAGAGGGCGATGGAGCTTGGCATACGCACCGTATATCAGGATCTTTCGCTGGACAACTGCAAAAACAGCGTGGAAAACATATTCCTTGGGGACGAGCTCATGCACGGCCCGTTTTTAGACAGGAGAGCCATGCGCCTTGAGGCGGAACGGCTGCTGAACGACATAAGGGTAAACGTGCCGGACTTATCCGAGCCGGTCAGGAACCTTTCCGGCGGTCAGCGGCAGGGCGTCGCCATAGCCCGCGCGCTCAGGAGGCCGGGCAGGCTGCTGCTGCTGGATGAGCCCACCGCCGCAATGGGCATACATGAGAGCCACCGCACCATGGGGTTATTGAAGGAGCTCCGTGACCGCGGCATGACCCAGCTTATAATCAGCCACAACCTCCATCAGGTATTCGACCTGGCGGACTATATATACGTAATGCGCTCCGGCCGCATAATGGCGGGAGCGGCCACACAAAGCACCTCGCCGGACGAGCTAAGGAGCTTCATACTGCACCGGGAGGAGGAAGCGCTATGAAGGATCTGAAGCGATTCGTGGATAGGAACATAGCCCCGCTGCTCCTATTGTGCTTCTGCGGCATAATGGCGGCGTTCCTTTCGGTTCGGACAAATTCGTTTTTCTCCGTGAAAAACGCCGTGAATATACTGGAGGCAAACTCATACCGCATGCTGATCGCCGTGGGAATGATGTGCATAATCTCCTCCGGGGCCATAGACCTTTCCGTGGGATCCATGCTCTCCTTCAGCGCTATATGCATGGCGAAGGCGCTCAAGGCCGAGCTGCCGGTGGGGCTTTGCGTAGGCGTGGCGCTGCTCATGGGCGCCTCCATGGGTGCGCTCAATGGTGTCCTCATGCATGTTACCCGCATAAACGCCTTTATAATAACCCTCGCAACGTCGTATATGTACCGGGGGCTGTCGCTGATAGCCACACAGGGCATACCCATAACCAAGCTGCCGCAGGCCTTCCGCGATTTCGGCTGCGGCGATATATTCGGCATGGAGTCCGGCGTGACCATGGCGCTCATGGCCGTCATTGCACTCATACCCATCTTTTACTTTATGCGCTGGGGAAGCTATGTCATGTCCCTGGGCAGCAATCCCGAGGCGCTGAAGCGCAGCGGCGTAAAGATATGGAAATACAGGGTGTCCGCCTTTGCCCTCATGGGGCTGCTCTCCTCGGTGGCGGGTGTGATAGTCACCGCCCGGCTGAACAGCGCCGAGGCAAACGCCGGCTTAAATATGGAGATGGAGGCTATATGCGCCGTTATAATGGGCGGCACCGCCCTGCACGGCGGCAAGGGAAGCCTTCCCGGTACGGTCATCGCGGTGATACTGCTGGGGCTGATACGCAACGGCCTTACGGTGATGAGCGTATCGTCATACTACCAGCAGTTCGTGACAGGCGCGCTGCTGCTTATAGCGGTGGTGACGGCGGAGCTTCGGGAACGCAGGAACCGCATAGGATAATTACGATTTGGGCATATAAGGGATAATTCCTTTATATATACATCAATTAACGGAGGAAGAACACACCATGAAGAAACTTCTTGCTATCATGCTCGCTGCCGTAATGGCACTGAGCATAGCAGGCTGCGCGGCCCCCGCCGCACAGGAGACCGTCACCGCTGAGGAAACCGCAGCGCCCCAGGAGACCGAGGCCGCAGAGGAGACCGTAGCGACCCAGGAGGCCGCAAGCGAGCTTTCCGCGACAGTACAGCAGCTCTATGCCGACTTTGACGCCGCCATGGAGAAGCAGCTCGGCGCAATGCCCGAGAGCTTCGGCGACATCAAGGTAGGCGCAGTCGTAATATCCCTGACCAACGCTTTCTGGGCAAACATGAAGGATTGCTACGAGGCGGCGGGCAAGGAAATGGGCATAGCCATAGACGTGCAGACCGGCACTACCGAGGGCGATACGGCTTCCCAGCTTGACGTTCTTATGACCATGGCGGATATGGACTACAACGTGATCATCGTATCCCCCATAGACGGCACCAACCTCATTCCCGGCATAGTCAAGTGCAACCAGAACGGCGTAAAGGTCATCAACCTTGGCCCCGGCGTTGACGTTGACGCGCTCAAGGAAGCGGGCGGACATCTGGACGCCAAGATAACCGTTGACTTTGCGGAGCAGGGCCAGACCGTCGCCAACGATATGATCTCCCGTCTGCCCGATGGCGGCGAGGTAGCCGTAATAGCCGGCCTTGCAGGCGCGGGCCAGAGCGAGGGCCGCACCAAGGGCTTCAAAGAGACCGTAGAGGCCAACGATAAGTTCAACCTCGTAGCCGTACAGAACTGCGATTGGGACGCTACCTTGGCATACGACGCCACCAAGGCGCTCATCACCGAGCATCCCGACCTTAAGGGCATTTTCTGCTGCAACGACACCATGGCTCTTGCCGCCGTTGAGGCTCTTGCCGCCGAGGGCAAGGAAGGCGTGTTGGTATACGGCGTTGACTTTACCGACGATGCACGGGAGGCTATTAAGGCCGGTACCATGACCGGCTCCATGTCCTACTCCAGCGCCCGCTACACCAAGGCTGCCCTTCAGATGGCTGTCATGCTCAACGAAGGCCACACCTTCGACAGCTATGTATATCTGCCCCTCACCCTGGTGAACGTGGATAACGTAAACGACCTCGAAGGATGGAAGTAAAGCACAGCTTTTTAGTCGAGACCTGCCTGCTCACCCACGGCCTGCGCTCGATCGCGGACGATGAGATACTCTCCGCCTGGCCCGACGGTTTAAGCTGCATAACCTGGGTTGACGAGGGCAGCATACGCATAGGCTCCGCCGCAGAATACATACTGTTCCGCAGGCGGTGCCGCGAGCTGGGCTTCGGCAGGATAGACTCTGAAGGGCTGGAGGAGGCTCTAAGCAGCGGCGGCTCCGGAGCGCTTACCGCGTCCGGAACCATGGCGGTATGCGAAAGGCTGGGTGTGCCCCTTGCCGTCACCTGCGGCATGGGCGGTATATGCGATATAAAGGGCGAGGAGCTTTGCCCGGACCTTCCGGCGCTCAGGGATATCCCCGTGAGCCTTATCGCCACCGCTCCGAAGGACATGCTGGATATCGAAGCCACCCTAAGGTGGCTTGCCGATAACGGCGTGCGGGTAATAGGCGCGGACAGCAGCCGCTGCACCGGGTATATCTTCAACAGCGCCGACGTGCCCCTTCAGGGCAGGCTGGACGGCGGACTGCCAAGCGCCCGCGGCAGGCTGCTGATACTTAACGGCATACCCGCAGGCGAGCGCATACAGGACGCCTCTATGATACGCTTAGGCATAGCGGCGGGCAAACGGGCGGAAGCCGCGGGCGGCATATACCACCCGGCGGCCAACGCCGAGTTCGACAGGCTTACGGGGGGCGAATCCTCCCGCATACAGCTTCGCTCCATAATCGCAAATGCTATGCTGGCGCGGCACCTGACAGAATAACATACAGCAATGCTCCCCTGACGATATCAGGGGAGCATTGCTGTATGCTTAGGCGCCTACGCCGCCTTTTGCGTCCCGTTCACATCTATAATTGTATCCCCTTCAAGCCGCAGCTCGCTGACCGTAACGAACTCATACCCTTGCTCCTGTGCCGTCTCGATAAGCGTGGGCAGGTACTCCTTTATCTTATATCCGTTGTTATGGCAGAGTATTACGCAGCCGGGGTGAAGCTTGGGTATGACGGTATCCAATATGGTCTGGGCGCTGCGCTCCTCCTTCCAGTCGATGGTATCGATATCCCACTGCCAGACCTCATAGCCCATATCGCGGACGGTGGTTATAACATTGTCGTTGTATTCGCCGTATGGGCAGCGGAAGGCCTTTGTGCGGTAGCCCAGCAGCTTTTCAATGGTGTCATCGTACTTCTCAAGCTCCTTGCGGATGTCCGCTGCAGAGAGCTGGTTCATGTGCGGGTGGGTGGAGGAGTGGTTACCCACCTCGTTGCCCCGGGCAGCGATAGCCTTTACCTTTTCCGGGTACTTATCAGCCCAGAAGCCGCAGAGGAAGAATGTGGCGTGAATGTTGTATTTATCCAGTGTGTCCAAGATGAAATCCGTTTTGTCGGCTTCCCATGCTGCATCGACAGTCAGCGCGATCTTCTTGTCGCTTCTCTCCACGCTGTAGATGGGAAGCTCGCGTTTTTTGCCGGCCAGTACCTCAAGCTCGTATTCCTCCACGTTGCGTAAGCTGTTGGCGGCTGCGGCGTTGGGGGCGAAGCTCAAAAGCAGTATTATGACGGTAATGATCAGGAGAAGAACGACGGCGACGATTATCAGTGTTCGCTTTGTCAGAACCAATATCTTCATTTGGAAAAGACACCTCCAATTTGGCGTTTTTTGTATTCAGTGGTTAAATATATGCTCAAAATACGGTATTTTTACCACTGTAAAACTTTTTTTGAGAATTAAACGTCTGTTTGGAATTTTTTATAATACGGCGCCGAATTTTTATGTCTTTTATGCCAACTGCCACCTTTTTAAAAGTATAAAAGTGCCTTATCCGCGCCTTTGTATTATACGTATTTTTTCATATGCCTGAGCGCGTTTTTTTCAAGGCGGGATACCTGAGCCTGACTTATGCCGATCTCCTCGGCTACCTCCATCTGGGTGCGTCCCTGAAAGAAACGAAGCTTTATGATGTTTTGCTCGCGTTCGGAAAGCTTATCCATACCCCGCTCTATGGCTACGTGGGTGAGCCAGTCATCATCAGAGGTCCGGTCGTCCTTGAGCTGATCCATGACGTATATGGCGTCGCCGTCGTCGTGGTATATGGGTTCAAAAAGCGATACAGGGTCTTGAATGGCGTCCAACGCAAAGGCCACATCTTCTTCTTTAACATCCATTGCCTTTGCTATATCGCTGATATGAGGTTCCTGCCCGGATTCATCCATAAGCCGGGCGCGTATTTGCAGTGCATGGTAGGCGGTATCACGTATGGAGCGGCTTACGCGAAGGCTGTTGTTGTCCCGCAAATGGCGGCGGACTTCACCTATGATCATGGGCACGGCATAGGTGGAAAAGCGCACGTTGAAGCTCAAATCAAAGTTGTTAATGGCCTTGATAAGCCCTATACAGCCCACCTGGAACAGGTCGTCCATCTGCTCACCGCGACCTGAAAAACGTTGTATGACGCTCAGCACAAGGCGCAGGTTCTCCTTGATGAAGATATCGCGGGCCGCCTCGTCGCCTTCGCTTATTTTTTTGAGCAGCTCAGTACTGCGCTCATAAGTCATCATGGGAAGCTTGGAAGTGTCCAGTCCGCATATCTCCACCTTGTTCACAGCCATATCCGTTGCCCTCCTTGTTCTCCGCTAAAAGTAGCATTGCCGGGAGGGGCGAAATAAATGCGCGACAAAAAAGTGGAATAATGAGGAAAAGCAGCGCATGAGCATATTCAAAAAATGTTCAAAATCTTTTTGTTGTGGGCCGGTCAAAGTGATGGTATATTCTCATATAAGAAAGGGGGAATGTGCCCGTGAAACGATGCATATTTGCCATAATGGCGGCAATGCTGCTGTGCGGTTGCTCTATAAAGGAAGAACCGGATACGCTTGCAGTTTCGTTTTTCGATGTTGGAAAGGCGGATTCATTCCTTATGACCTGCGGCGGCAAAAATCTGCTCATGGACGCGGGAACTGCCAAAGACGGTAAAAAGGTGGCAAAGCGCCTGGAAGATATGGACGTTGAAAGCATAGATTATCTCATGATAACCCATTTTGATAGGGATCACGCCGGCGGCGCTGCACAGATAATACAGGATTTTGATGTGAAAGCATTGCTGCGGCCGGAATATATGAAGGAGAGCGACGAATCTGCGGCATGCATGGCGGCGGCGGAAGATCGGGGTGTTAAGGTGATTATAATCACCTCGCAGACGGACATACAGCTGAGCAGCACAAAGCTTGTCATACACCCGGCGGACAAAGTTTATGAAAATGATGCCAGCAACAATTCTTCTCTCGTGACGGAAGTATTCCATGGAAATAACAGTCTGCTATTTACCGGTGATATCGAAAAAGAACGTATAGCAGATATAAAATACGAACTGAACGACGCCGGATACGACTTTCTTAAGGTGCCGCATCACGGCAAATACGAGACAATGCTTCAGGAGCTTTTCAATTGGGTGGGGGCGCAAAGCGCCGTGATAACCAGCTCTGAAAAAAATCCCGAGGAGCAGGAAACAATACAGGCGCTTGAGGACGCGGGCGTGAAGGATATACTGCTTACCCGCGGCGGCGAGATAACCCTCCAAAGCGATGGCAGGAAATTGAGTTTTACACAGAAATAATGTTGCAAACAGGCGGTTTTTCGTCTTGACAGGCCGTACTTGCCATGTTATTATAGTTCGGTGAGCCGCTCCGTATCGGCTTTGTAAGCGTGGAGATAATCCACCGCCGAATATGGGCGAGATTTAAAGAAGGAGGTACAGGACGTGTACGCTATCATCCGTACCGGTGGCAAGCAGTACAAGGTAGAAGCCGGCGACGAGATCCTCGTCGAAAAGCTGGATGCCGAAGTAGGTGCTGAGGTCGCATTTGAAGTATTGATGCTGTGCGGCGACGAGGTCGTAGTTGGCAAGCCCGTAGTAGAGGGCGTTACCGCCAAGGCAACCGTTGTCGATCAGGTCAAGGGCAAGAAGGTCGTAGTATTCCACTATAAGCCCAAGAAGAACATACGCAAAAAGCAGGGACACCGTCAGCCTTACACCAAGGTCAAGATCGAGTCCATCGGCTAAAGCATGACGCACGTAACGCTTATTCGCGACAGATCCGGCCTTGTTGGCTTTGAGGCCAAGGGACATACCGGGTATGCCGATGAGGGCAGTGACATAGTTTGCAGCGCAGTGTCCGCACTGACGCAGACTGCGGCCCTGGGCATAAACGAAGTATTAAAGATACAGACGGCACTCGACATCACAGAGGCGAATATGTATCTCATGCTTCCTGCAGACATATCCGATCAGGACTGCGAAAAAGCACAGATCATTTTGGAAACGATGGCACTGGGCCTCAGGTCCATTGCCGCTACCTATGGTGATTACATCAAAATATCAGAAAGGAAGGTGTAACACGATGATGAACATCAATCTGCAGCTCTTTGCTCATAAGAAGGGCGGCGGCTCCACCAAGAACGGTCGTGACTCTGAGTCTAAGCGTCTTGGCCCCAAGCGTGCTGATGGTCAGTTCGTTCTCGCAGGCAACATTCTGGTTCGCCAGCGCGGCACTCACTTCCATCCCGGTGTAAATGTAGGTCTGGGCAAAGACGATACTCTTTATGCTAAGGCAGACGGTATCGTGCGCTTTGAGACCAAGCATCTCGGCCGCAGGGAAGTCAGCGTATATGCTGAAGAAGTCGCTGAGTAATTAAAAAAAGCTCGATAAACCCGGCTGCGCTCAATGTGCAGCCGGGCTTTTTGCTTGCCTGAAAAGCTCGATGATATGAGGCCGCCCGCAGGCGGCCCGTTTTCGTGCTCCTTATTCCTCCAAAAGATACTTCAGCATTCTTTCCGGGTTGTCGAGGAACTGCTTTGTGACTATATAATGCTCGGTGTTTTTGTAATCGGCACGCTCTATGCCCTCATCGCTCAATTGGTATATCTCCGCCCCGGGGTACGCCATAAGTATTGGCGAATGGGTACAGATGATGAACTGTGAGGCTTTCTTTACAAGACCATCCATGGCCACAAGCAGCGACATAAGCCGCATTGGCGACAGCGCAGCCTCCGGCTCGTCTAGAAGGTACAATCCACGACCGCCAAAGCGGTTCTGCACCAGGGAAATAAAGCTTTCGCCGTGAGACTGGGCGTGGAGGGACTTTCCGCCGTAGCTATCCTTTAATTGTGGGCCAATTCCGCCCGCTTCGTCCAGTTCATCTATATTTGACGCGACGTTATAAAAGCTTTCGGCCCGGAGAAAAAATCCGTCCTTCGGGTAGCCGTACCTGGTCAGTGATATGCAGTCGCAAAGCTCGGAATGGGTATTCCGGGTAGAAAAGTTGAAGTTTCTGGTGCCGCCCTCCGGATTGAACCCCACTGCCACAGCTATGGCTTCCAGCAGCGTCGATTTGCCGGTGCCGTTCTCGCCTATAAAAAACGTCACAGGCGAGTGAAGCTCTATATGCCCTTTGTCCATCAGGTACTTCACGGCGGGTATATCGTTCAGATAAGAGCCTCCCTCGGGTCTTTTCTTTAATACTATGTCGCCTATGTATCTGTTTCCGTTGAATTCCATTATCCTAATCTAAATTCCCCCACACCGACAGATTGCCGTACAGGTCTGACACAAGTATGGCGTGCCTACCGCTGGCAATGGTGAGTTTCTTGCCGGGAAGCGGCGAGGTGTCATAGGTCTCAGTGATAAACCTGCCCTCCTCCAGCCTGCCCGCAGCCATGTAGGCGAGGCTGTCGTCATCAGGTGTTACAGTAAACCCTGTGCGGGTCCTTTGCACGGTTATGCTTGGCTTTTTTCCGGAAGCCGGCGTTTGCAGATATTCTATATCCATGCCGGCCGCTGTCTTTAGAAGGCTGGCGTCGCTGTTGTTGTCAAGAAGCCTTTTTCGCAGGGTCATAAGCGCTGCTGGAGAAGGATCCACAGCTATCCATCTGCGTCCCAGCTTCTGGGCTTCGGCCGCCGTGGTTCCGCTGCCCGAAAAAAGGTCTGCGACTATGTCCCCTTCTTTTGATGAAGACAGTATTATACGTCTGAGCAGTGCCTCGGGTTTCTGAGTGCTGTAGCCCGTGCGTTCCGGATCCCGTTGCTGAAGATGCTCTATGTCGGTCCATACGTCGCTTGGGTATATCAGCGAATCCTCATAGTACTTATACAGTTTGCCGCCAGAGCGTATAGAGTAGTATATCCTGCCGGTATCATCGATGTGCCGTTTCATATGGTTGCGGCGCTCCGGCCCCCGGGGTATCCCCACAGCCTCGATATTGAAGTAGTTGCTCCTGCCCTTGCGGTAGACAAGGATATTGTCATGCTTACGTGAAAAGTGCTTTGTAGCCCTTCCGCCAGACCTGTATGCCCAGATTATCTCATTCACAAAGTTCTTTTTGCCGAATACTTCGTCCAGCAGCACCCGCAGATAGGCGGCCATGCGGTAATCCACGTGCAGGTACAGGGTGCCATCGGAGGTCATAAGCTCACGGCACAGCTCCAGCACGTTTTTCATCATTTCCATATAGGCGTCGTCCGACATTTTATCGCTGTACGCCGGTACCTTTATCTTTTTTCCTTTTGTCCCCCGGCTTATCTCAAAGGCGTCGCCGGTACCGAAGGGAGGGTCGAGATAAATTAGCTGCACTTTGCCGCGATACTCAGTCAGCAGCCTCTCGCCCGACTCCTCCGCCCTGCCGAATATAAACAGTCCCGGGCCGCCTGTGCTGTGAATTTCTGCTGTGTATTCCATGCGCAGCATGCTTTTGCTCTCCTCATGTAAAATAAGAAAAATGCGCCCTATTGGAGCGCATTAAATGACCTAACCCTTGGCGCTGTGAGCGTTCTTTATGTGCTCCTCCATCGCCTTCTTGGCGGCCAGCGCGTCCTTCGCCTCCATAGCGGCGAATATGGCCCTGTGTTCCTCAAGGGATTCATTGGAACGGGCAGGAAGGTTAAGATTGCTGGTGCGCGCCCGACGTATGTTCTGATGCAGCGAACCCAGAATATGCTTAAGCATTCTGCTGTCGCTGGCCTTGTAGATTATATCGTGGAACTCGTTGTCAAGCCTTGTAAGCTGGTTGGCATCCCCTTTTTTGGTGTAGAAATCCATCAGCTCCAGCTTTTCGGTCAGACTGTCCATCTGCTCTTGGGTTATCCTCTGAGTAGCCCAATAAGCCGCCTGACCCTCAAGTATCTGGCGAATTGTGAATATATCGTCTATATCGTTTTCGGATATGGCCTGAACCATTGAGCCACGATTTGGTATGGATACCACAAGACCCTCCAGCTCCAGCTGCTTCAAAGCTTCTCTTATAGGTGTACGGCTGACCTCCAGCTCCTCGGCGAGGCGCGTCTCCACGAGAAAGTCCCCGTCCTTATAGCTTCCGTCCAGTATGCCGTTCCGAATGTGATTGTATACCTTTGTAGTCAGCGATTGCTTATCGCTCAAATCAAAAAACATATCTATCTCTGCATCTCCTTCGGAGCAAGGTTGCTTATATGTATATTGTACACCCGATATTTAAAACATTCAAGCATACGTGTATTCTTTGTATACAGGTTTGGTTGACGGCATTTATACCCAAAATACCCCGCGCATTGGCCATAAAGCATATGGCAATACTAAAGCATACAATAATTTGACCGCGAGGATATTTTTTGGCATGAAAAAAATATTTGCTATGTTCTCCATTCTGCTGTGCTGCCTATGCTGTGCCGCCTGCTCTTCCGGCTATTCCTCCATAGAGGAGGCGGAAGCCGACGGCGCCCGTTTGGGAGAATGTATAACAATAGACGGAGTGAATGTCTCAGGCATGAGCCCGGCCGAGGCATTCGAGGCTGTGGAATCCGCCCATACAGAGGCGCTCAAAGCACTATACTACACCGTATCCGCCGGCGAGGACAGCCTTGACATATCCGGCAGCCTGCTGCCCGTCGCATTCAATACCCGTGAAGTCATACTCGAGGCGCTGTCGCTGAAAAAATACTGGCCGGCAGCCAATGGGGCCCGCCAGCTTCATACTTCCATGACGGCAGACAGCGGTGAGCTGAAGGCTGCACTTGAGCAGCAATCCGCATCGCTGCAATACGCCCCGGAAAACGCCGGTGCAAACTATGACAAGGCCAAGGGCGGCTTTCGCTATACCGAGCATAGGGATGGACGCAGTATAGATTTTGACGACCTTACATCCCAGATTTCCGCCCTTATCACGGGCAGCAGCGGCGGCAGCGTCACAGCCAAGTCCTCCCCCATCCTGCCCGAATACACCACCGACATGGTTAAAGCGGACACACAGCTGATATCCGAATTTTCCACATCGTTTGCCGGCGGCACATACGGCAAGGCAAACCGGGTATTCAACATATGCAAAGCGGCAGACATGATAGACGGGGTAACCCTCGCCCCCGGGGAGGAGTTCGACATGAACGCCGCCATAGGCGACCGCAATAAGGATAACGGCTGGAAGACCGCCACAGCCATAAAAGAGGGTACGTACGTTCAGGAATACGGCGGTGGAGTATGTCAGGTATCCACCACGCTGTACAACGCGGTATTGATGGCCGACCTTGAGGTGACGGAAAGAAGTCACCATTCCTGGCCGCTGGGATATGTTGACATAGGCCGCGACGCCACCATATCGACCGGCGGGCCTAACTTCAAATTCAGGAACACACAGGAGGTACCCGTGACCGTATCGGCAACTGCCGACGCCAAGGCAAAGACTGTCACTGTAAGGATATACGGCCGCCCGCTGCCCGATGGGCAGCACATAGAGCTTACTTCAAAAAAGATAAGGGCGCTGAGCAGTCCCGGAACAAATACCGAATTTGATTATTCTCTGGCCCCAGGCCAGAGTAAGATTACCCGCAAGCCCCGAAGGGGCAGCGTAGCGGAAAGCTACAAGCTGTATTACGATGCAGATAACAACCTGATAAAAAAAGAGCTTGTAAGCACGGATACTTACCGCTCTATAACAGGCATAATCAGCGTTTCGCCATATTAATCCAAAGGGCCGTCCTTTCCGGACGGCCCTTGCTGTATTTGCATTAGTTTTCGCTTATCACATTGTGGTGCATCTTGTACATCAGACAGATAAGACTGTCAGTCATATGTATGTTCTCAACCGGTACCGTAGCCGTTACGTCCATCGGGGCAAAGTTCCATATGCCCTTTATACCGGAGGCTACCATTCTGTCGGCAATCCCCTGAGCAACGCTTCTGCGCGCGGCGATAACGCCTATAGTGATATTGTTTTCCTGAACGTACCTTTCCATCTCGTCTATATGATACACTGGCTTCCCGTCTATCTCTGTGCCCAACAGCTCTTCCTTTACGTCAAACAGCGCCTTTATTATGAAACCTTCCTGCTCGAACCCGTCAAAGTTGGCAAGGGCGGTACCGATGTTGCCGGCGCCCACGATTATGGCGTTGTAAGGGTGGGTTATAGCGAGTATGGTCTTTATTTCGGCAAGCAGCGTGTTTACGTTATAGCCGTAGCCCTGCTGGCCAAATCCGCCGAAGCAATTGAAATCCTGCCTTACCTGAGAAGCGTTAAGGCGCATCATCTGGGCCAGACGCCCGGATGATATACGCTCCATGCCCTGATCCCGCAGAACAGTAAGCTGCCTGTAATACTTGGGCATGCGCCTTATGACCGCTTCGGAAACCCTACGAAACTCCATCTATTATAATCCTCCATCTTTGGAAACATAAACTTGACCAGAGATATTATACATTCATAATTGTTATTTTTCAAGCATAATAATTACGCGGTATTTCGAAGGATGGCCGCCGGTATTGTTATTTTCGTTTTGTCCTTTCGGCGTCCCTATAGAGTATGGGGGCAAGGTATTGACCGGTGTAGCTTTCCTTTACCTTTGCCACCTCTTCGGGCGTGCCCTTTGCTATAACGATACCTCCGCCTGCGCCTCCCTCAGGGCCCATGTCAATTATATAGTCCGCGCACTTTATGACGTCGAGGTTGTGCTCTATGACCACTACCGTGCTGCCGCCGTCCGCAAGCCGCTGCAGTATATCAAGAAGCCGCTGCACATCCGCAACGTGAAGTCCGGTGGTAGGCTCGTCCAGCACGTAGAGCGTCTTACCGGTATCCCTGCGGGAAAGCTCGGTAGCGAGCTTTACCCGCTGCGCCTCGCCGCCCGATAGCTGGGTGGAGGGCTGACCCAGCCTTATATAGCCCAGGCCCACGTCATACAGGGTTTGCAGCTTGCGCTTTATTTTTTCTATGGGACGGAAGAACTCAAGCGCTTCCTCCACCGTCATATCCAATACGTCGGAAATGCTCCTGCCCTTGTATTTTACCTCAAGAGTTTCACGGTTATACCGTTTGCCCTTGCATACCTCGCAGGGCACATATATGTCCGGCAGAAAGTGCATCTCTATTTTGAGCATACCGTCGCCGTGGCAGGCCTCACACCTTCCTCCCTTTACGTTGAAGCTGAAGCGGCCGTTGCTGTAGCCCCTCACCTTCGCATCGGGCGTCATGGCGAATACGTCGCGTATCATATCGAAAAGGCCGGTATATGTAGCCGGGTTGCTGCGGGGCGTGCGGCCTATGGGGGACTGGTCTATGTCTATTATCTTATCCAGCTGCTCTATTCCCTCTATGCCGTCGCACACGTCCTTTGGAATATACTTAGCCCTGTTCAGATCGTGGAGCAGTGTCTTCTTGACGACCTCATTCACCAGGCTGCTCTTGCCGCTGCCGGATACCCCTGTAACGCAGGTGAACACGCCAAGGGGTATGTCCACATCTATATTTTTAAGGTTGTTTACCCGCGCGCACTTTACCCTGAGCCACTTGTCGCCGTTGCGGCGCCTGCTTTCAGGCAGGGGTATGAACCTGCGTCCGGATAGATACTGGCCGGTAATGGAGTTCTCCGATGCCATTATCTCCTCCGGCGTGCCCTGAGCGATTACCCTTCCGCCATGCTCTCCTGCGCCCGGGCCTATATCGACTATATAGTCCGCGTCCAGCATGGTCTCCTCATCGTGCTCCACTACGATAAGTGTGTTGCCCATGTCACGCATTCCCTTTAGCGTGCTTAAAAGCCTGGCGTTGTCCCGCTGGTGCAGTCCGATGCTCGGCTCGTCCAGTATGTACAGCACGCCCATAAGGCCGCTTCCTATCTGAGTGGCAAGGCGAATGCGCTGAGCCTCGCCGCCTGACAGCGTACAAGCGCCTCTTGAAAGGGTCAGATAATCGAGGCCCACGTTTTCAAGGAAGCCAAGCCGTGCGTCTATTTCCTTCTGTATCCGCTCCGCTATCATGCGCTCGGTATCCGTAAGCTTCAATGAGGTTATGAACCTTCGCGCCTCGGTGACTGTCATGTCGCTCATCTCTGCGATGGAGACGCCGTTCACCGTAACGGCAAGGCTTTCCGGCTTGAGTCGCTTTCCCCTGCACTCCGGACAGGGTATGTTGGACATATACGCCTCAATATCCTGCTTGGCAGCGTCGGAGGTTGTCTCCCTGTACCTCCGCTCCAGGTTTGTTATCACTCCCTCGAAGGCGGTCTTGAAGGTGCCGCTGCCGAACTCTCGCTGGTACTTTACCTCCAGCTTTTCCTCCCCTGTGCCGTAGAGCAATATTTCCTGTACCTTCTTTGGCAGCTCTATGAAGGGTGTATCCATGGAAAAGCCGTAGTGCTCAGCCAGGGCCGAAAAATACATGTTGGACATGCTGCCGCCGTTTTTGCCGCTCTGCCAGCCGCTGACATTTATGGCGTTCTGATTTAGAGACAGGCTTTTGTCGGGCACTATTATGTCCGGGTCTATCTTCATCAGCATACCCAGTCCGCCGCAGCAGGGGCAGGCTCCGTAGGGATTGTTGAAGGAGAACATGCGGGGCGTGAGCTCCTCAATGGAAATGCCGCAGTCCGGACAGGAGTACTTCTCGGAAAAGATAAGCTCCTCCTTGCCTATCACGTCCACCTTTGCAAGGCCGTCGCCGAAGGCGAAGGCGGTCTCCATGGATTCCGCAAGGCGTCCCTCTATGCCGGGCTTTATGATGAGCCTGTCCACTATCACGTCTATGGTATGCTTCTTTTGCTTATCGAGAGGGGGTACCTCGTTTATGTCGTACACCTCTCCGTCAACACGGACGCGGACGTAGCCGTCCTTGCGTATCTGCTCCAAGAGCTTTGCGTGCTCGCCCTTCTTTGCCCGCACGGCAGGGGCGATTATCTGTATGCGTCCATCAAGGGCCATCACCCTGTCAACTACCTGATCTATGCTCTGCCGCTCTATCACCCTTCCGCATTTGGGACAGTGAGGTATGCCTACGCGGGCATACAGCAGGCGCATGTAGTCGTGAATCTCGGTGACAGTTCCAACAGTGGAACGCGGGTTATTGGAGGTGCTCTTCTGGTCTATGCTTATGGCAGGGGACAAGCCCTCGATGTAGTCCACATCCGGCTTTTCCATCTGGCCCAGGAACAGCCTGGCATAAGATGACAGCGACTCCACGTATCTTCTTTGTCCCTCGGCGTATATGGTATCGAACGCCAGAGAGGACTTGCCGCTGCCGCTGAGTCCCGTAAACACTATAAGCTTGTTGCGCGGCAGTGTAAGGTCTATGTTTTTCAGGTTGTGCTCTCTTGCGCCCTTTATTATAAGCTTTTCATTCATCACTTTACTTTCTCGTTCTTCCTCTTGCCTTCTTCGTGCTGCCCGGCATGCCGGGAGCTATCTTTCTGGGCTTATCCTCTCCCGTCAGGTCGAACAGCCTGTCGCGTAGCCTTGCAGCCGTTTCAAAGTCCAGCTCGGCCGCCGCTGCCCGCATCTGCTCACGCAGTATCTCTGCGCGGGCTTCCCTATCCTCCTGCGCCTCCTTGGGCCTGCCGCTTATCTCAATTATGCCGTGGACCGCCTTTGTGATTGTCCTCGGCGTAATGTTGTGTTCCTTATTATATGCCTGCTGCTTTTGGCGGCGGCGGGCAGTCTCGTCTATTGCCTCCTTCATGGAAGGCGTTATGGTATCCGCGTACATTATTACCCTGCCGTCCGCGTTTCGCGCGGCGCGACCTATAGTCTGTATCAGCGACGTTGCGGAGCGCAGGAATCCCTCCTTGTCCGCGTCCAGTATGGCAACGAGGCCCACCTCCGGAAGATCCAGTCCCTCGCGCAGGAGGTTTATGCCTACCAGAACGTCAAACTCCCCCAGGCGCAGGTCGCGGATTATCTCCATTCGCTCTATTGTCTCGATTTCCGAGTGCATGTACCGCACCCGTATGCCCATGCCGTCAAGATATTCCGTCAGCATCTCCGCCATTCGCTTTGTAAGGGTAGTGACCAGCACCCTTTCCCCCTTGGCGGCGGTCTTCTTTATCTCGTCCAGCAGATCATCCACCTGTCCCTCTACCTTGCGCACCTCAATCTCGGGATCCAACAGTCCTGTGGGGCGTATCACCTGCTCCGCTACCTGGCTGGCCCGGCTCAGTTCATACTCGCCGGGCGTGGCGGATACGCATATGAGCTGATTTATCCGCTCCTTGAACTCGTCAAACTTCAGGGGTCTGTTGTCATAGGCGCTCGGTATGCGGAAGCCGTAATCCACGAGAGCTGTCTTTCGGGATAAATCCCCGCTGTACATACCCCGTATCTGCGGTAGAGTCACGTGGGACTCGTCGATTATCATAAGAAAGTCCTTTGGGAAATAGTCGAGCAGCGTATATGGAGGCTGACCAGGCTTGCGGCCGTCAAAATAGCGGGAGTAGTTCTCTATACCCTGACAGTAGCCTATCTCACGCATCATCTCCATATCGTATGTAGTGCGCTGCTCTATGCGCTGTGCCTCTATCAGCTTATCCTCCGCCTTAAACTCCTCTACCCTGACCTGCATGTCATGTTCTATCTCTCCAAGGGCCTTGATGAGCTTATCCCTGCCCGTGGCGTAATGGGAGGCGGGGAATATTGCCACATGGCTCCTGTCCAAAAGTATCTCGCCGGTAGTACAGTTTACTTCGCTTATGCGCTCCACCTCGTCGCCGAAGAACTCGATGCGCAGCACCTTATCCGACCAGTTGGAGGGAAACACCTCCAACACGTCCCCCTTTGCCCGGAAGGTGCCCCGGACAAAGTCGTATTCGTTGCGCTGGTACTGTATATCAACCAGCCGCCGCATTACCTCATCCCGGTCTATCTCCATGCCCTTGCGCAGGGATATGGAGAGTTTAAGGTATTCCGCCGGGTCTCCCAGAGCGTATATACAGCTTACGGAAGCCACGATTATAACGTCCCTGCGCTCGTTCAGGGCGCAGGTAGCGCTGTGGCGCAGCTTATCTATCTCGTCGTTTACTGTGGCTACTTTTTCTATATATGTATCCGACGAGGCTATGTACGCCTCAGGCTGGTAGTAGTCATAGTACGAGACGAAATACTCTACCGCGCTGTCCGGGAAGAACTCCCTCAGCTCGCCGCAAAGCTGCGCTGCAAGGGTCTTGTTATGGGCGATGACAAGAGTAGGCTTTTGCACCTGCTCTATCACCTTCGCCATGGTGAAGGTCTTGCCGCTGCCGGTGACGCCCAAAAGCACCTGAAGCCTGTCCCCCCGCTTTACGCCCTCGCTCAGGGCGGCTATAGCCTCGGGCTGGTCGCCCTGCGGCTCAAAGGGGGATACTACTTTGAACTCTCCCATGCTGATACCTTAAACTCCCGAAAAAAATCAATCCTCGAAATCCACGGATATGCCGTTTACCAGCACCTTATGGATATACTGCTTTACCTTTACATGCTCCGGATGGTCGGCGTAAACCGCCAGATCCTCGCGGTTCGCAAACTTTGCGATAAGCGCCAAATCATAGCTCCTGCCGCTGCCCATGAAGTCGGCGCCGGCTTCCATGCTGATAAGGCCGGGAACCTTGCCTACCAGGCCCTTGAGCATTGGGGCTATCTTCTTTGCTTCTTCTCTGTCGGTGTACTTGTGGCAAACGATATGAGTTACCATGGTTTTATTCTCCTTCGATAATTTGGGGGTTGTTGGTCGCATTACCCACCTGTATAGCATTATAGCACAATCGCACAAATGTTTGTACTATATTATTCCCATATTGCCAAACTTCCACTATCGAATAAGCTTATACCCAGATGTTATGCTGTATATACGTGCAACACGGTTATCTATCACAATAAAGGAAGGTATCGATATGACTGTGCTTTTTCTGCTTTATGCGGGGATAATACCCGCCGTGCCGCTCATAGGCGCAGAAATATACAAGCGCCGGAATGATAACACCCGGCGCAGCGTATGCTATGTTCTGTTTTTTCTCCAGTTGATGCTCAGCGCATGTTACGTTGTTGAGTGGTTCTCCCGCTAACGGTTCATGTCGTATATGCGTGCAAGGCCTTCTAGGGTTAGGGTAGGATTGACGTAGTTTATCCTGTCTGTCTCGCTGGCTATCATGTTGGACATGCCGCCTGTAGCCACTACCGTCTGCTTTACGCCCAGCTCCTTCTCTATCTGCCGGAGTATGTAGTCCACCTGGCCCACATAGCCCCGTATGACTCCGGACTGTATGCCGTCGCGGGTGTTGGTGCCTATGACCTTCTCGGGCTTTATGTATTCCACCTTGTGCAGCATGGCAGCCCGCTCTATGAGGGCGTCTGCTGATACCATTATGCCGGGGCATATGAGGCCACCCAGGAACTCGCCCTCAGCCGATACCACCGCAAAGTTTGTGGCGGTGCCAAAGTCCACTACTGTGCAGGGGCCGCCGTAAATGTGATAAGCTTCGACCGCATTGCAGATACGGTCTGAGCCCAGCTGCGAGGGCATATCGTAGCGTATGGATATTCCCAGGTTCATCTCGCTGTTTACCACCATGACCTTCTGCTGATGGAAATACAGCTCGCACATATGCTCCATGGTGTAGTTCATGGATGGTATAACTGAGGACATTATTATACCGTCTACTTCGCGGGTATCTATATTCAAATGACCGAAAAAGCCCTCCATCTGGGTGCCGTACTCGTCCGCTGTACGCAGAGAATCCGTACGCAGACGCCATGAGTTCTGGAGCCTGCCGTCCTTGAAAAGGCCGGTCTTTATATTGGTATTGCCTATGTCCATTACCAGAAGCATTGTTTGTAATTATCTCCGTATATTTATTTTTTGTTGATGTACGCGCTCAACGCCTTGCCTACCGCAGTACAAAGTATCACTGCGGCCATTGCCTCAAGCACGCCGTTGAAAGCCACTATGCTCAGAAGCACCTTGAGCAGCGCGCTGCCCGCCACCCCCATTATGTTTGCGGTCTGTTCGAAGGCCAGAAGATACAGGCCGCCGAGGTAAAATACCGTATTTGTCATACTGCCTGCGAAAGCGCTTACACCCATGGCAGCTATCTGCCTCTTGCCGGTACCGCCTATAAGCTCATACAGCGCGGAGGAAAACAGTCCGGTGAGTATACGTGGAAGAAATATGACCGCCAGAATAAGAAGCAGGTTATACGCTCCAAATCCTGTGCCTGTTCCGAGTATCACCGCCGCCGTGGCGTCCGGTGTGGTAAAGCAGCGCATGAGGCTGGTAAGGCCAAAGAAGAATCCCAGTACCGCTCCGCCCTTTTTGCCCAGCACATATCCGCCCACTATCACCGGGATATGCACCGTGGTTATGGCTGCTATGGGAAGGTTTATATAGCCAAGCGGCGTAAGTCCCAGAAGAAAAATCACGGCGATAAACAGCCCGTAAAGCACTATCGTTCTGGTTTGGATACTTCGCATGACAGTTCCTCCTGTTATTTCCCTGCTAAAGGTTAATTTTAGCATCATAGTGCTATACTTTGCAACCAAAGCTTTATCAGGGACCCTTACCATCAGTTGACAAGAGCACACAAGCCCTAAAGGCTAGTTTTGGGACGCTCCTGCGTTCTCGTCGCTTGTATTACATCCAGTAGTACTGCGCTCCTCGGCCTTGGATCGCCCTCAAAACAAGCTCTTTAGGGTCTTCGAGTTTTAGAAGCCAAAGAGTATGGCAGAACAAGGAGGACGAGTGCAGAAATACTGGTTGTATTTCAAATGAGGACGACACAGTTATGCCGTGCTGTTTGGCTTCTAAAACCTTGTGTGTCCTTGTCAACTGATGGTACAAATGCTCTGGTAAATATACCTGCTAAAATGTTTTACGGGGCTTTACATTATGTCCCACAATCACTTATAATTAAGGATGCCGTGCCAGCAGCTTTGACGCCGGATACGGAAAGGCATTAGTGCAAGAGATAATTTTAAGGATAAAGCGGAGATAAAATGGAAACAAGGACACGCGAAAGGACGTCGAAGACGTCAAAGAAAAACAAGAAAAAATCCTCCGGCAAGATCGTAAGGATCCTGCTTATAGTATTGGCGGCTCTTCTCGTGGTGCTGGGCACACTGTACTATTTTATTATTTACCGCGAGCAGCAGCGTCAGCAAATAATGAATTCCACCACCTTCCATGATGGCGTAACGGTAAACGGAGTTGATATTTCCGGCCAAACGCTTAATGAGGCAAAGGCTACTCTGGCCGGTACCGCCGAAAAGGAGATAGCCGACAGCGTTCATCTGACGTTCACCTGCAACGGCAAGAGCTATACGGCTGATTCCTCTAAATTCACCGTAACCTGCAACACCGAGGAAATACTGAACGAGGCCATGTCCCTCGCCCGGGAGGGCGATTATCAGGCGCTTACCGCCGAGCTTAAGGACATAAAGGAAAACGGCAGGGCTTATACCATTGATTATACCGTAGAGCCTACCGGCGTCGAGAGCTTTATACATTCCTTCGCAGACGAAGTTACAACTCCTGCAACTCCTGCAAGCTTCACCGTGCATTACCCGGAGAAGAGCACCAAGACCAACGCTTATGATACTTCCAACCTTGGTCTGGTAGGCGAGGAGGCAAAAAAAGCGGGACTTGGCGCTGACAAGCAGGCCATAACCGATCCCCGGGACGTATTTTTCGATTTTACCGAGCCTGTAGACGGCTATGGAGTAGACGTTGACGCGCTTATGGCCACCGTGCGTACACGGTGCGAGAGCAAGGACTTTGGCGACATTGAGGTCGCCATGGCCCCCATACATTCAGATGTTACCGTAGAAAAGCTCAAGGAGAGCCTGTTCCTCAGAGGCACGGCCTCCACCACCTACAAGAGCAAGCGCCGCAACACCAACCGCTGCCATAATCTTGAGAAGGCCTGCGGCATGGTATACGGCACAGTGCTCCAGCCCGGCGAAGAATTCTCCGCCAATACCATACTGGGAGACCGCACCCTCAGTAATGGCTGGAAGCCTGCCCCTGCCGTAATAGCAGGCGGCGCCGACCATGAGGACCAGCCCGGCGGCGGCGTATGCCAAATAGCCAGTACCACATATATGGCGGTTCTGTACGGGGACTTTGAGGTTACGGCGCGCCGTCCTCATTCCACCCCCAGCGGCTATCCCAACGGCCTTGACGCTACCATAAACACCGTGACCGGCTATATCGACTTCAAGTGGAAAAACAATACCGAGTCCCCCTGCTATGTGTTTACCTGGATAGACACCAAGAATTACACCGTGAACTGCTCCATCTACGGCCAGCCCTTCCCGGATACCTTTGACGAGATAGAGCTCAGCTCCACGCTGGTAGAGCCCCTTGAGCCCGGCGTACCCGAATACGAGGTAAAGAACAGCCTGTATTCCCCCTATTGGATGCTCAAGAACAAGGCGGTCAAGGGTTCCATATATGAATCCTTCAAGACCTACAAGCTCAACGGCAAGGTTGTGGAGACCAAGTCCATAGGCAACACCGAGTACAAGATGCATCCCACCCGATACTATGTATGGCCCGGCTACGCCGGAGAACCCCTCGACCCTCAGTATGAGCTAAAAGCAAACGAGGACGGGACGTTGGGCCTTGCAAACCCCGGCGCTGCTGCCTCAGGCACCGTCGAGGGCGCCGGAACAGGCGGAACAGGCCTCGCGCAGTAATTTCAGAACAATAAAATCCCCCGTGTATTCGGGGGATTTATTTTGTATATGTTACATTTTTGTTTTCGGGGTGAATAGCAGCGCATTGAGGTAGCCGAACACTATTGCCGCCGCAACGCCTCCCGCCGTGGCTGTTATGCCGCCGGTAAAGGCGCCTATTACGCCGCTTTCCTTTGCCGCCTCTATGGCCCCGTTGCCGAGAGCGTAACCGAATCCGGTAAGCGGCACAGTGGCTCCGGCCCCCGCAAGCTTTACCAGCGGTTCATACAGTCCCAGCGCCGTAAGCACCACGCCTGCCGTTACGAAAGTCACCAGTATACGCGCCGCTGTGAGCCTTGTCAGGCTTATCAAAAGCTGACCCATGACGCATATTCCGCCTCCTATCACAAATGCCCAGAGATAATCCATGTTTACTTCCTTTCCAGCACTATACCGTGGGCTATGCCGGGTATGCTGTCGTTCTGCATGCTGCTGGTAGGGCTCAGCAGCGCACCCGTCGCCATGAAGAATATGCGCCTCAGATCGCCCTTTTCTATGCGCTCAAGCAGGTATGCGTTAAGCACGCTTGCACAGCAGCCGCAGCCGCTGCCTCCGCAGTCCACCTTCTGCTCCCCGGAGAATATCAGGTTGCCGCAGTCAAGGTGCCTGTTGCCCACGTCTATTCCGTTTTGCAAGCACAGCTCCCTGAACATCTCGCTGCCGAATCTTCCGAGGTCGCCGGTCACTATCAAATCATAGTCCATTACTCCCCTACCGGTATCGCTAAGGTGCGCTGTCAGCGTGTCCACCGCTGCAGGCGCCATTGCAGCTCCCATATTGTTGACATCGGTGATGCCGAGATCCGTAACCTTGCCTATCGTACCCGCAGTTACGAATACATTGCCATACAGTCTGTCGCCTTCCAGAGTCGGATTTGCGGCTATGCTGCAGCCTGCGCCGGTCACTGTGCGCTGTGCCGTCGGCGTAGTCTGGCCACCCATCTCCAGAGGGTTGCGGTACTGCCTTTCGGCGGTGGAAAAATGGCTGGTAGCTATGCAGGCCACCCTGCCGGCATACCCTCCGTCTATGAGCATACTGCCTATGAGGAGTGATTCCGCCATAGTAGAGCAGGCGCCATACAGGCCTAAGAACGGCAATTTCAGTTCTCTGGCCGCAAAGTTTGCGGAGATTATCTGGTTCAGAAGGTCGCCGCCCAGCAGGCAGTCCACGCCGCCGCTTTGGAGGTTCACCTTGTCCATCGCCCCCCTTACAGTGTGCTCGAACATTTTGCGTTCCGCCTTCTCCCAGCTGTCCTCGCCCCAGGTATCGTCCTTGAGCACCATATCAAAGTATGGCCCCAGCGGCCCCTTGCCCTCCATTGGGCCTACAACGGTAGCCGAGCTTATTATCGCCGGAGGGTTGGAAAACAGCACCGTCTGCCTTCCGGCGCGCTTTATGGGTATCATATTGTTCAGTATATCCGCCATGCGTCCTCCTATTTGAACAGCAGGCTCAAAAGGCCCACTATCACCGAGCTGCCCACGCCGTAAACCAGCACAGGGCCGGCTATTGTAAAAAGCTTTGCGGCGGTGCCGGTTATGAAGCCTTCGCGTTTAAACTCCATGGCGGGTGAGACGATGGAATTGGCGAAGCCGGTTATAGGCACTATGGAACCCGCGCCAGACCATTCGCCTATCTTATCGTACACGCCTATGCCGGTAAGCGTAGCCCCAAGGAATACCATCACTATGGCAGTGAACGCCGCTGTTCCCTTTTCGTCCAGTCCCATGCCCTGCTGCGCCCAGTTGCGCATAAGCTGCCCTATGCAGCATATTATGCCGCCGGATATAAACGCCCTGATACACTGAGAAAGTGTCCGGCTCTTGGGCATACGCTCCTTTACCAGCTTCTGATACTTTACCTGCTCCGGCGTTTTCTTTTCATTGGCCATCAGTTCTCTCCTCCCTGCTCAGGTATTCCCTTGGTGCGTACTCCTTGTAACGTATCTCCGCCCCTTTCGTGCCCTCCTTGGGCAGTAGATCGCTTTGGGGCAGCATCACCCTTTGTGAAATGCCTTTCATATAAACAATACCTCTGCAACATATCTTTTTATTATGTAGTCTGCGCCGCGCCCATGCTTTTATTCCGGAGTTAAGCTGGATGTTGTTTCCTCATAGCATTAACAAACCGTCAAATTCGCCGTCAAAAGGAAAATATAAGGTGAACTTTTGTGTTTTTGGCTTGTGCCAGGGGTACATATAAGCTACAATTATTAGGTAAGCAATAATACTTTTTTTCTTCGCCACCTGCGAAAATTTGAGAAGGGACGTGTTTCTCTCCCCTGTGAAAAACATATTAAGAACCATCCTCCCCGAAAAGCTGAGCGAATCGCTCAAATCCGTGCTGCCGGTTACTGCCGTTATATTCCTGTTGTGCTTTATGGTCGTCCCCGTACCCAGCAGCGTTATGCTGGCCTTCATAGTAGGCGCGTGCCTTCTTATAATCGGCATGGGGCTGTTCTCCCTGGGCGCGGATATGGCGATGTCCAGAATAGGCGAGCACATAGGCGCGGTCGTTTCACATTCAAAAAAGCTTATCCTGATAATCGTAGTCAGCCTTGCAGTAGGCATATTCATCACGGTATCAGAACCCGACCTCAGAGTGCTTGCCCAACAGGTGCCAAATATTCCTAATCAAGCCATAATATGGTCGGTAGCCATAGGCGTAGGCATATTCTTAGTGCTCGCAATGCTGCGTATATTTTTCCGGCTGCCGCTGAATTATCTCCTCATAGGGCTTTACGTGGCGGTATTTACACTTGCGGCGTTCGTTCCAAAGGACTTTCTCTCCACCGCCTTCGATTCCGGCGGAGTCACCACCGGGCCTATGACGGTGCCCTTTATAATGGCGCTGGGCGTGGGCGTCGCCTCTGTCCGAAGCGACAGCCATGCAGGCGAAGACAGCTTCGGCTTGGTAGCTCTCAGCTCTGTAGGCCCTATCATCGCCGTGTTGGTGCTGGGGCTGCTGTTCAGTTCGGAGGGCGGCGCGTATTCTCCCGTAGTAGTGCCCGATATAACCAATTCTCTTGAGCTGTGGAAGCTCTTTTCCGACGCCTTCCCAGGCTACTTTAAGGAAGTGGCCGAAGCCTTCCTGCCTATAGTCTGCATATTTGCCATTTTTCAGATACCCCGCTGCCGCCTTGGCCTTACGGAGATAATAAGAATCTGCATAGGTCTTGCATATACCTACCTTGGTCTGGTATTCTTCCTTACAGGGGCCAACGTTGGCTTTATGCCCGTGGGCAATATGCTGGGCGAGCTTATAGGCGGGCTTTCCTATAATTGGATAATCGTGCCCATAGGTATGCTGCTGGGCTACTTCATAGTTGCCGCGGAGCCTGCTGTTCATGTTTTGAACCGCCAGGTAGCCGAAATGACGGAGGGAGCTATACCCCAGAAAGCCATGAGCCTCAGCCTTTCCATAGGCGTGGCCATATCCGTAGGGCTTTCCATGCTCAGGGTACTTACGGGGCTGCCCATAATGTGGCTGCTGGGGCCGGGCTATGGCATGGCGCTGCTGCTAAGCTTCTTCGTACCCCCGGTGTTCACCGCCATAGCATTTGACTCCGGCGGAGTAGCATCCGGACCTATGACCGCCACATTCCTGCTGCCTCTCGCCATGGGGCTTTGCATATCCGTTGGCGGCAATGTAGCTCAGGATGCCTTCGGCGTGGTAGCAATGGTAGCGATGACGCCGCTCATCACCATACAGCTGTTGGGACTCTATTATAAGTTCAAGACCGCCAAGGCGTTGAAGGCGGATCAGGCAGACGAGCTTCGTGAAAGCGATGAAGACGTCATCATCGTTTTCGAGGAGGAAAAAGAATGAATGGATACAGTATGATAACCGCCATAGTGCGGCGCGATCAGGATCAGGATTACATAGATTTTTTCCAGCGAAACGGCGCAGGCGTGGTTTTAGGCTCGCTCTGCGAGGGCTCAGCGCGTAAAAAGCTTCTCGATATGCTCGGGCTTGAGCGTAAGGAGAAGGTAATGCTGCACTGTGTGCTGCCCTCCGCTCTGCGTCCCCGCATACTCAGGCACCTGCGCACAGAGATGCACATAGATGCGCCAAACAACGGCATCGCCTATTTTATCAGTCTTGAATGCATAGGCGGTGCGTCGGCGCTTAGGTACCTTTATACTGAGGACACTATCATCGGAAACGAGGTGAAATACATGAAGGAAGCCAAACATTCTCTTATAGTTGCAATTGCCGAGCAGGGACATACCGGCATGGTAATGGACGCGGCCCGCGAGGCGGGAGCCACCGGCGGTACAATAGTCCGGGCCAAGGGTGCATTAAACGAGTCCCGGGCAAAGTTTTTCGGAGTATCCATTGCCGAGGAGAAGGACGTGGTGTACATAGTGGCAAGCGCAGACAAGCGCAATGACATAATGAGTGCCATAATGAATAAGGCGGGCGTAAAGTCCCCCGCCCATACCGTAATGTTCTCGCTCCCCGTTGATGCCGTAGCCGGCATACACGTTCCGGACAGCGAGCAGGACCAGGACGAATAATCAAATAAAATATCAGGGCGTCAGGTCTTTACCCTGCGCCCTGAACTCATTTTGGATCACAAACCGTGCAGTATCCGCTGAGGGCTTCCTGTCCTTTGCAAGGGCAGCTATCATTATCACCGCAAGCCCTATTATCAGTGCGGCGCATGCTATCAGCCACGCGGCGGTCTTTCTCGTCATAAGCATATCTCCTTTTTTCTTTAGTTTTCCGCGGAGATAAATAATTATTACGGTCTTTACCATCAGTTGACAAGGACACACAAGGTTTTAGGAGCCAAACAGCACGGCATAACCGCGTCGTCCTCATTTGAAATACATCCAGTATTTCTGCACTCGTCCTCCTTGTTCTGCCATACTCTTTGACTTCTAAAACTCAAAGACCCTAAAGAGCTTGTTTTGAGGGCGATCCAAGGCCGAGGAGCGCAGTACTACTGGATGTAATACAAGCGACGAGAACGCAGGAGCGTTCCAAAACAAGCCTTTAGGGCTTGTGTGCTCTTGTCAACTGATGGTATCCTTATACAAAATATTCGTGCATCTCTTCTGCTACAAGGGTATTCGGGAACTGCCTTCGGGCTTCCGTAAGTATCTCACCGGCCATGTCCCGGCCGCCCCATATATGGGTGCAGATGAGCTGCCCCACACCCGCCTCTTTGGCTACCTTCCCCGCCTCCCCGGCGGTAAGGTGCGGGGCGTTCTCGCCCGGCTTTTCCCCGTCCAGGAAGCAGGCATCCGCAAGCAGTATATCCGCCCCCATGCACTGGCGGACCAGTTCTGTGTACATGCCCGTGTCACCGGTATAGAATATGCGCTTGCCCTTGTGCTCTATATCGAAGGCGTAGGTTTCCACCGGGTGCGCCGAGCTGTAAAGCGTCACAGTCACCTCTCCGAAGCGCAGCTTCAGCCCCGCCTTGGCGTGTACCATTTCGAAAACCCCGGAGGAAGCGAGCTGCCTGAACTCTACCTCCGGCGTTTCAGGCGCTACCACCGTCATTGGCAATTCTATCTCCGTCCCCTTGGCGCTGAGCTGCGTAAGCGCATAGCGCAATACCAGCATATCGGACATATGGTCGCTGTGGAGGTGTGAAAGCAATATGCCGTCCAGCTTCAGCCCCGGCAGTATATTCCTCAGGTTGCCAAGGGTGCCGCTGCCAAGATCTACGCAGAGCTTTGTATCTCCCGCCTCTATAAGATAGCCGGAGCAGGCGCCTCCCGGCGCGGGAAATGGGCCGTGCCGCCCCAATACGGTGAGTTTCATAATTATTCTACCTCTATGTCAAGTATGGGCTGTTTTTAACCCTGTTATACCCCCGCGATATCCCTTACCACTGTGCCGGCAATTATCATGCCCGCAACTGATGGCACAAAGGCTATGCTGCCCGTGGTGCGGTGCTTTCCCGGCAGTATCTTCTCGCTGCCGTCCTCAGGGAATATGGCAGGCTCCCTGGAGTATACAACCTTCACCCCGCGCGCTATGCCCCGTTTTTTAAGCTCCCGCCGCACCACCCGGGCGAGGGGGCAGACTGAGGTCTCGCTTATATCCGCCACCTGAAACGCCGTAGGGTCCAGCTTATTCCCTGCGCCCATGCAGGATATTATCGGCACTCCCGCAGCCTTGGCCCGCTCAATGAGTATGAGCTTCGATGTGACGGAATCAATAGCGTCGACTATATAGTCGTATTTTGTAAAGTCAAAGCTTTCCGCAGTGGATTCGTCATACCGCATAATCCGCTCGTCGATCATTACGTCCGGGTTTATATCCCGCGCCCGCGCTGCCATAAGGCTCACCTTTGGCCGGCCAATTGTGGAAGTAAGCGCGATTATCTGCCGGTTGATATTGCTTTCCGCTACCACGTCGTCGTCCACCAGCGTTATGCTGCCTATGCCGCTTCTTACTATGCCCTCAGCTGCAAAGCCGCCTACGCCGCCCACGCCGAATACCGCCACGGAGGCGTTTTTCAGCCTTTCCATGGCGTCAGCCCCCAGCATTATCTCTGTTCTGCAAAATCTGTTGCTCATCCTATTCTCCCTCGCCATGGCCCGCATACGCCGCGGCCGCGCAGTATATCTTACCCGCGCCGGCGTTTTTCAGCGCAATTGCGCATTCCTCCATCGTGCTGCCGGTGGTTATGACGTCGTCCACCAGCAATATATTTCCGCCCTTGCATTCCCTCGCCCGGAAGGCACCCCGGACGTTTTCGCGCCTATCCCTCCCGGCAGTCATGGACTGCATTTCCGTATATCTTATGCGTTTCAAAAGCCTTGGCCGCACCGGTATATCATATCGTCCGCCCAGCTCCTCGGCGAGTATCATGCTCTGGTTATAGCCTCGTTCCTTTTCCCTTTTAGGGTGCAGCGGCACAGGCACTGCAGCGTCTATATTCCAATTTCCCGGCAGATCGATCCCTCCCGCCAGGCCTCGGCCCATGTACCTCCTGTTGCCATACTTGAATCCGTGTATGAGCTGTGCCGCGGCGTCGTTATATGCCATGGCCGCCACAGCCCCGGATATCACGCCGTCAATATGTATCTCCGCCGCCGGGTCTATGCTCTCCCTGCACTTCTCGCATAAGCCGCGCCTGTCCAGCCTTGCGTTTCTGTTGCAGAGCAGGCAGGCTACACCCTCAGGGTACAACGCATTCAGGAACAGGTTCAGCAGCTTCATTGCAGCCCCCTGTCCGCCCGCATGAATGCCGCAAGGGCGCTGTAGCGCTGCTTAACCTGATTGTTGGCCACCATCTGCGCGGGGCACTCCTCGTGGCCTATTATATATACCGCCTTTCGCGCCCGCGTGACCGCCGTATAAAGCAGGTTCCTGGTCATAAGCATCGGGGGGCCTCCCGCGAGAGGCAATATCACCACCGGAAACTCGCTGCCCTGGCTCTTGTGTATGGATATGCAGTATGCAAGCTCCAATTCCTCAAGCTGGCTGAACTCGTACAGCGCCTCACGCTCGTCGTCAAAGAGCACGTCCACCGTTTGCTCATATAGGTCTATGCTCATTATGGTGCCGAGGTCGCCGTTATATACCCCCTCCCCAAGCTCGTCCGGCCTGCCCCGCCGCACCCTCTTCCAGCTCATGCGGTAGTCGTTCTTCACCTGCATAACCTTGTCGCCCTCACGGAATACCGTCTCGCCGTATTTTCGCTCGTGCTTCTTATGTGCTGTCGGATTTAGAGCCTCCTGTAGGCGGAGATTTATATTGCGCACTCCAAGCGCGCCTTTTTTCATAGGTGACAGCACCTGTATATCTTTCAAAGGATCCGCTGCGCCCAGCTTGCTTACCTTGCCGGAGCAAAGCGCCGTAAGCCGCCGCAGTATGTCCTCCGCCGAGTCTATCTGCTCGAAGCCGAATTCCTCCTCGCCGTGAAGTATGGGAGGCTGGCCGTTGTTTATCCTGTGGGCGTTGGTGACTATAGCGCTGCGGCCGCCCTGCCGGTAGATTTCCGTCAGACGAACCACGGGCACCGTCTCCGAAGCTATGATGTCCCTCAGCACGTTGCCGGCGCCTACCGATGGCAGCTGATCCGCATCGCCTACCATAATGAGCCGCGTACCAGCCCGTGTAGCCCTGAGCAGGGACCATAGCAGCTGCACGTCCACCATGCTCATCTCATCGACGATTATTACGTCTGTATCTATGGGATTATCCTGATTTCGCGTAAAGCCGTTCTCGCCATAGCCGTACTCAAGCAGCCGGTGTATGGTCCGCGCCTCGCAGCCGGCGGCCTCGGTCATGCGCTTTGCCGCCCTTCCTGTCGGGGCGCACAGCTCAAAGCTCTCCCCGAGCTTTTCCAGCATGGTTATTACGAACTGTAATATTGTGGTCTTGCCTGTGCCGGGGCCGCCGGTTATTACCAGCGCGCCGCTGGTGAGCGCAAGGCGTACCGCCCGCTTCTGCTCATCGGCAAGGGACAGCTTATACTTTGTCTCCAGCTTTTCCGTCTGGCTGTCTATATTGAAATACGGCAATGTCTTTTCCCTCGGCGCAGCCAGCAGGTTAAGCCTCGCCGCACATTCGGACTCCATTCTGTATAAATACGGGAGGAAGCAGGCGTCGGTATTGTTTACCGCCTTATATACTACGCTTTCGCTTATTATCAGCTCATCCAGCTCCCTCTCGACAGGGCCCGGATCCGATCCCAATATATCCGCCGCCACCTGAATAAGCTTTTCTCTCGGCAGATAGGTATGTCCCTCGCGGCAGGCCCATTGCAGGGTATAGCGCAGCCCTGCCCTCAGCCTGAATGGCGAATCCGGCGCGAAGCCGCCGCTCTGGGCTATCTTGTCCGCCGTCCTGAAGCCTATTCCCTCTACGTCGTCTATGAGCCGGTAAGGATTTTCCTTCAGCCGCTCAAGACAATGTGGGCCGTATATCTTATACAGCTTCATAGCCTGGTTTACGGTTATGCCGTACTCCTGAAGGCCTATCATGACGTCCCGCATATCCTTCTGGGCCATGTAGGACGCAGCGATAGCCGCTGCCCTGACTCTGCCTATTCCGTATACCTCGGTGAGCCTTTCCGGCTGATTCTCCATCACCGAAATAGTATCCATGCCGAAGGTAGCTACGATATTCTTCGCAGTCTCCGGACCAATTCCCTTTATAAGGCCGCAGCTGAGGTACGCCGTCAGTGCGCCTATGGTGGCCGGTGCAAGGGTTACGCAGCCGGTGGCCTTAAACTGCATGCCGTAAGAGCGGTGCTCGTTCCAGTCCCCCGTCACCTCTATTCGCTCTCCAACGGCAGCAGCAAGCATAGGACCTACTGCCGTTATCTCGTCGCCCTGGTCGTCAACCAGCTCCAGCACGGTAAAGCCCGTGTCGTCACTTCTGAATATTATGTTTTTGACGGTACCCTTTATCTGCATATTGCAATTATACCATCAGTTGACAAGGACACACAAGGTTTTAGGAGCCAAACAGCACGGCATAACTGTGTCGTCCTCATTTGAAATACAACCAGTATTTCTGCACTCGTCCTCCTTGTTCTGCCATACTCTTTGACTTCTAAAACTCGAAGACCCTAAAGAGCTTGTTTTGAGGGCGATCCAAGGCCGAGGAGCGCAGTACTACTGGATGTAATACAAGCGACGAGAACGCAGGAGCGTCCCAAAACAAGCCTTTAGGGCTTGTGTGCTCTTGTCAACTGATGGTACCATAATTGCCGTATATTTGGGAAAATCGGTCGTAATAAAATGTGTGCCATAATTTGTTCACGATTTACCACAGGTTTGGCATAATGCTGATGCTGTGCCTTCAAATTCAAATATTACAATTCATCTTAGAAAATACGAAAGGAGTTCTTTTAGATATATGGAAAACAACTGGTACAGCAACAACGGCAACGAGAACGGTCAGGGAAATTATTCCTCTGACGGCTACTACACCCCCAATGAAAAGAAAAAGAAGGGCGTAACTCCCGCGCAGTTTATAGTATGCCTGCTGGCGGTAGCGCTCATATTTGGCACCGCAGGCGCATATCTCGGCGGACGAATCAATAAGGAGCAAGCTCCCACGCTTGATTCCTCCAACATGATAGTTGAAGAACCCAATAAGGACGACGTCAATAAGACCGACCCCGAAGCTTCTGATGACAGCGTGAGCAAGCCTGAAAACAGCGAACACCCCTCCGATAAGCTCAACATAGCAAATGACGGCCAGGACAGCACAAACGCAACCGGCGTAGTCCAGAACTGCATGGCAAGCGTAGTCGGCATCTACGTTGGCAACACCACAATATCCTATGCTACAGGCGAAACCCAGGAGCAGGATACCGGATCCGGTTCCGGCGTCATAATCACTGATGACGGCTATATCGTGACCAACAACCACGTCGTGCAGGGCGCAGACACCATTCATGTTTATCTGCAGGACGGCACTAAATATGATGCGAAGCTGATCGGAACGGATACCTTCTCCGATCTGGCAATCGTAAAGATCGATGTGGCCAATCTGCCCGCCGCAACTATCGGAAGTTCCGGCAACGTCACCGTGGGGGACACGGTATACGCCATAGGCAATCCTCTGGGCGTACTCACAAGTTCAGTCTCAAAGGGCATCATCAGCGGCCTTGACAGGACCATTACCATAGACGGCATCAGCATGACGCTTATGCAGACCGACGCTTCCATCAACCCCGGCAATTCCGGCGGCGGCCTGTTCAACGACTCCGGCGAGCTCATCGGCATCGTCAACGCCAAGAGCGCCAGCGTTGAGGTGGAGGGCCTTGGCTTCGCTATCCCCGTAGACTCCGCGCGGCCCGTGATTACCGACCTTGTAGATCTCGGCTATGTTACCGGCCGTCCCTATATCGGCATCACTATGCAGGACGTTTCCCTGCGCTACGGCAACAGCAACAACCGCAATAACCCCTTCTCCTTCTACATGGACAATTACGTGACCCGCGTACAGGTAATGAGCGTCGAGTCCGGCAGTGCGGCCGAAAAGGGCGGCTTGCTGGTAAACGATATACTGATGTCCCTCAACGGCAAAGAAATTACCGGTTCCTCCCAATTCGCCGCAATGCTTTATGAATATAAAGTCGGCGATACGGTAACAATAACAGTGCTGAGGGGCAACGAGACAAAGGATCTCACTGTCGTACTCGGCGAAAGGTCATAAGGCGGGTTCCCCCACACACCGTCTGTGACATACCCCCAACCATCTGGCAAAAGGGGCGGCATAAATGCCGCCCCTTCAGAGTGTCAAAAAAGTGGCTGAATGCCACTTTTTTGAGTTTTACGGGTTTTGCCTCTCGCATTCGCTCCCGGGCGGCAAAATCCGCAAAGTACGAAAACCTCTGGGTTTTCATCCGTTCTGACGCACATGTCGTCAGAGCCGGATTAAACATAAGGGGCTGCGGCCCCTTATCAACCCCGGGGTTTTTTGACAGACTGAGGGGCGGCATAAATGCCGCCCCTTTTTGCTAAGGCAAATTATATGCTTTTTTCTCCGGATTGCATTGCCGCGATGGTTCTTCGCTTTACTATGCCGTAGCATATATACTGGGCTATCAGCGTTACTATCCATGATATTGGGTAGCTGACCACCAGCATCTCAAATGTCCTGTATGCGGCAAATACCGTATATATCCAAACTATCCTCAGCACACATATGCCGAATATGCTTATGGCCATAGGCACAGTGGAATTGCCCATGCCCCTCATGGCGCCCACCGCCACATCTGATATGCCCATTATAAAATATGTGCCGCTGATTATCCTCAGCCGGGATACGCCCCAAGCTATGGACTCCGCGTCCCCCTTGGCGTATATGCTTATGAGCTGCTCGCTGAAGGCGCAGCCTATGACAGCCATAGACCCGGCTATGATCATTTGCAGCAGTATGCTCTTTCTGACTATATCGCCTATGCGCTGGAATTTGCGGGCGCCTATGTTCTGCCCCGTAAAGGCCATTGCGGACTGCACCACAGCGTTCATGGAGGTATAGATAAAGCCCTCGACGTTATTGGAGGCCGCGCTGCCCGCCATTACGGCGGAGCCGAAGGAGTTCACTGAGGACTGTATCACCACGTTGGAGATGGAAAATACTAAGCTTTGCAGCCCCGCCGGCAGGCCGACTTTAAGTATCGCCAGCATTTTATCCCCGTGTATACGCATGTGCCTGACGTCGAGATGCAGGCAGCTTTCTGTTTTGACTAGGCTCAGCACAACGAATATGGCGGATACATACTGCGAAACAGATGTGGCTATGGCGACGCCCGCCACACCCAGATTGAAATACAGCACCGTTATGACATTGAGTATCACGTTTATTATGCCCGCTATGGTCAAAAACTGCATGGGCCGCCTGGTATCCCCCACGGCGCGCAGCGCAGAAGCGCCGAAGTTGTATACCATAAACGCCGGCATTCCGGTAAAATATATTCGCATATACAGCACCGACTGATCTATTACGTCATCCGGCGAGCCCATGGCTTTCAGCATGGGCTTACAGGCCGCCATGCCTATCAGGCACACGGCCGCGCCCAGCAGCAGGCTCATGAGCATGGCGGTGGATACCGTCCGCTCCACCTCATCAGGCTCATGCGCTCCGTAATGCTGCGCCACTGCCACGCTTACGCCTATGGATATCATCATGAATACATTTACCAGCAGATTGGTGAGCGAGGTGGTAGAGCCAACCGCCGCAAGAGCTGTACGCCCGGCAAATCGGCCCACCACTATAAGATCCGCTGCGTTGAACAGAAGCTGCAATATGCCCGTAAGCATTATGGGTATCGCATAGGCTACCAGCTTTTTGAAAAGAGGGCCTTCTGTCATATCCATTTCTGTATTTCTATCAAACATAAGCTTTATCCCTTATTCCGTCTTTTCCAGCTTTCCCTCAAGCGCAGGTGTGCAGCTTACTTTTCCGTCCGTACCTATGAATACCGCCTGAACGCCCATCTTCTCTGCAAAGCTCATTCCCATGTCCCTGCCCAGCACGAAGCAGGCGGTGGACATGGCATCTGCCATCGCAGAGCTATCGGCTATTATGGTGACAGATGCAAGGCCATTCTGCACCGGCCAGCCTGTGGCGCGGTCGAGTATATGGTGATACCTTACGCCATCTTTGTCAAAGCCCCGCTGATATATGCCGCTGGTGACCACGCTTTTGTCTGCAACCATCACGCTATACCCGGACTTGCCGTTTTCCTTTTCCGGATCCTGTATGCCTATTGACCATTCCCTTCCGTCAGGCTTGCTGCCTAAAGCTACGACATTGCCCCCAAGGTTAAGTATGGCTCTCGTAACGCCCTGTTCCTTTAAATACTCCGCCGCCTTGTCCGCTATGTAGCCCTTGGCTACCGCCCCAAGGTCTATGGCCATGCCGGCCGGCATCGTAACCACATCGCCTTCGAGCTTAAGCTTAGTATAGTCCACAAGCTTCGCCGCACGCTCCAGCTGGTCCCTGTCCGGTATTTTCGGCTGCTCTGACTTAAAGTCCCACAGATCGCTTGCAGGGGCTATGGTTATATCCAGCGCACCGCCGCTTTTTTCGCATACCTCAAGGGCTATGGTCAGCAGCTCCGCCGTTTCATCGCATACCTGGACGGGACAGCCCTCCCCGTGATTTATGCGCCACACGTCGCTGCCCTTGACAGTCCTGCTGAATACCTTCTCGTATTCGCCGCACAGGGCCACCGCATTCTCAAGGGTCGCCTTGTCCGCATATCCGGTTATCGTTATAACTGTATCCAGATAAAATCCCAGCGCAGAGTTGCTTTCCGGAGCAGTATCGCAGCCGCAAATACCGAGAACACAGGCGATCGCCAGGAAGCCACACATTTTTTTCGCAAATTTCTTCATTCTTTGATTATAACATCATTCATTCTTATTTGATATGACGATTTTTGCACTGACAGTCTCAGTCTTTTGTTTACATAACGCTACCATCAGTTGACAAGGACACACAAGGTTTTAGGAGCCAAACAGCACGGCATAACCGCGTCGTCCTCATTTGAAATACATCCAGTATTTCTGCACTCGTCCTCCTTGTTCTGCCATACTCTTTGACTTCTAAAACTCAAAGACCCTAAAGAGCTTGTTTTGAGGGCGATCCAAGGCCGAGGAGCGCAGTACTACTGGATGTAATACAAGCGACGAGAACGCAGGAGCGTCCCAAAACAAGCCTTTAGGGCTTGTGTGCTCTTGTCAACTGATGGTAAACTGCGTGAAATAAATATCTATCATTTCTGCTGGAATCTCGGTATTAGCTGTGCTATAATAAAAACGCTGATTTTTGTAAAACATACATAATTCTGTTTTTCATTTGAGGAGGTTTTCTGATCATGGATAAAAAGTGGCCCGCCTGGATAGTTCTCGGACTTATCGCCCTCATTGCCGGCTGTGCGCTTGGCCTTACCAATGAAGTCACCGCGCCCGTAATCAAGGAGCAGGCTCTCGCCGCCGCCGATGAAGCGCGCCGCGCCGTCCTCCCCGATGCTACGGATTTTGAAGAGCTGGCGGTAAATAACGACAGCATCGACTATTGCTATAAGGGACTTGCAAACGGTGAAACTAAAGGCTATACCGCCCAGGTCACCGTAAAGGGTTACGGCGGAGAGATAGAAATAGTCGTCGGCGTTGACAACGACGGCGTCATCACCGGCATCAACGTTGGCGGCGCAAACTTCTCCGAGACCGCAGGCCTTGGCGCAAAGACCAAGGAGCCCGCATTCACCGAGCAGTTCAAGGGCCTATCCGCTCCTCTTACCCTCAAGGGCAACGTGGACTCCGTCAGCGGCGCTTCCGTAAGCTCCGGCGCTATCGTAAACGGCGTCAATACCGTACTCGATTACGTAGCGGGTCTGGAAAAATGATTCCCTCCAATATATCGGACTGACAGAAAAAGCGGCGAAAAACGCCGCTTTTTTTGACAGTATATCCTATGGTCGCCAATGCGGCGGTCATCTGCTATAATATATATATCACCTTTCAAGGAGTGCAATTATATAATGAAGACGCTTTTTAAAAACTGCGATATAGTAACCACTACCGATTCCGGCTTTGAGGTGATACGAAACGGCTTTTGCGGCGTTGACGGCGTTTATATCTGCTATCTCGGTACGGATATGCCTGCGGAAAAGTACGATATCATCAAGGACATGACCGGCAGGGTACTATACCCCGGCCTGATAAACGCCCACAACCATGCCGCCATGACGCTGCTTCGCGGTATTGGCAGCGACTTGCCGCTAAAGGAATGGCTGTACGATAATATGTTTCCCACCGAAGATAAGCTCAGGGCAGAGGACGTAAAGGCGGGCACAGAGCTTGCCATACTTGAAATGCTCTCAACCGGCACCGTCAGCTTTTCGGATATGTATTACTTCTGCGACACCACGGCGGACTGCGTCATAGAGTCTGGCATGAAGGCCAACCTCTGCCGCGCCCTCTCCGCATTTGATCCCAATGAGGCCTATAAGGACAGCTACAGGGTAAAGGAAGCCCTTTCTCTTTACAATAACTACAACAACGCGGCAAACGGCAGGATAAAGATAGACCTGTCCATACACGCGGAGTACACCTGTCTTGAGGACATAGTCCGCCGCCACAGCGAAAAATGTAAAGAGCTGGGCGCCATAATGCATATACACCTGTCCGAGACAAAGTCCGAGCACGACGCCTGCATTGAAAAATACGGCAAGACCCCGGCCCGCTGGTTCTACGATCTGGGTGCGTTTGACAGCCCCACCCTTGCCGCCCACTGCGTATGGGTAACGGATGAGGATATAGCGCTGATGAAGGAATGTGGCGTGTCTCCCGTACACTGCCCTACCAGCAACCTTAAGCTCGGAAGCGGCTTTGCCCGGGTGCAGCATATGCTGAAGGAGGGGCTCAACGTCGGCCTCGGCACCGACGGCGCAGCCAGCAACAACAACCTGAACATGCTGGAGGAGCTGCACCTTTGCTCCGTAGTGCACAACGGCTACAATCAGGATCCAACCATAATGAATCCCAATGATACGGTCAAAATGGCCACCCTCAACGGTGCTAAAATTCAGGGCAGAACCGACTGCGGCGGAATCAAGGTAGGCAACAGGGCGGACATCATCGCGCTGGATTTCGACAAGCCCCATCTTCTCCCTGCCTTCGATCCCCTTGCCATGCTTTGTTACAGCGCACAGGGCAGCGATGTATGCATGACCATGGTGGACGGCAGGATACTTTATGAAAACGGCGAATTCCTTACTATGGACAAGGATCGCATATACCACGACGTAAAAAAGGCACTGAAGCACCTGTACTCTTAAGCCCATAAGGAGGTCTCTATGAAGCGTATTGCACTTTTACTGCCGGCATTTCTGCTTGCGCTGCTGCTCACAGGCTGCGGAAGGGAAGCTCCCGCAACGCCTGACACTTACCTTCCCTCCATCATGCTCGACGGCGTCCTCTACCATCTTTCTGACAAAGGCGAAATGTCGGGCGACGTCGATCCCTCTGCCATACAAGGTGAAATAACCTCTACCGTACCGCTGACCCAGCTCCCCAAGGAGCACGGTCAGGCGAATTTCGGCAGCGCGGGCGACCCGTATGCATTTACCTCGGACGGACTCGTGGTGCTGTTCAATAACGAATGGACGCTGTTTGTGGCGGACGATCTCACCCTCGACGACGTAGTACGGCTCTCCAAAAAGGGCGACAAGCTGGGCTGGGAGGATTTCGCACAGTATAAAAGCAAGGACGTTGGCTTCGGGCTGTATATACTGTTATATGACATTGACGACGGCTATTCGCTGGCCATAGGTGGCGTTCCTGATGAAAAGCCCATGTATATGCGGCTCAGCTACGATACTGCATTCTCCGATGACTGTATAGACATACGCACCGGCGATGTTGAGGCCTTCATAAAGACCCGCAAATAACAAAGCATACAAAAAGGCCGGGAAACCGACCTTTTATTGCGCCTTTTCCAGAGCCCTTTCTCTTAATTTTTCCATTATGCGGTTCTCGAGCCGCGATACCTGCACCTGGGATATGCCCAGATACGCCGCGATCTCGCTCTGCGTCTTGTCGCGGAAGTATCGCATTACTACTATCTTCTTTTCCCGGCTGTCCAGTATCTCCATCAGCTGCTGCAAAAGCACTCTGTCGAGAGCCGTGTCCGTGCCGTCCTCCTCGGCGGTTATCCTGTCCATTACCAGCGCCTCCCCCTCGTCGCCATATACCGGCTCGTATATGGATACATGCGGCCGGGAAGCGTCCAGCGCCAGGGCGATGTCCTCCGGCGTCTCGCCTATGTACTCCGCTATTTCCTGCACGCCGGGGTCCCGTCCCAATGCCGTACCAAGCTCCCGCTGGGCGGCGCACACCTTTGCCGCAAGCTCCTTTAAGGTGCGGCTCACCTTTATCATGCCGTCGTCACGGAGGAACCGCTTTATTTCACCTGCTATCATTGGCACAGCGTATGTGGAGAAGCGCACCCCATATGAGCTGTCAAAGTTTTTTATAGCCTTCACAAGGCCCATGCTGCCTATCTGATACAGATCGTCGTACTCTGTGCCCCGGTTGAGGTATTTCTTCACTATGGATCGCACCAGAGCCATGTTGCGTTCCACCAGCTCGTTCATGGCCTCCCTGTCGCCGGATTGAGCCAGCTTTATGTATTTCAGCGTTTCTTCGTATGGGAACTGCGGGTTGGGCATGATCTTCTCATCATTCATCTTCCCTCACCGCCGAAATGCTCTTTTTCATTGTGACCCTCGTGCCATTCCCCGGCTCGGACTCCACCCTTACGTCATCCATAAAGGCTTCCATCACCGAAAAGCCCATGCCGGAACGCTCGAGGTTTGGCTCGGTAGTGTAAAATGGCTGCATTGCAAGCGCTACGTTTTCTATTCCCTTGCCTTTATCCTCAATTTCAAATGTGAGCAGCCTGTCCTCCGCGGTACAGCGCATGTATACCTTTTGGGTTGGGTCATTGCCGTAGCCGTGTATTATGGCGTTAGTTACCGCCTCGCTTATGGCGGTGCGTATGTCCGTCAGCTCCTCTATGGTGGGATTGAGCTGGGTCGAAAATGCCGCTGCCACCGACCTGGCCAGTGATTCGTTTTGAGATATGCTGTCAAAGCTGAGCTCCATGCTGTTTTTCGTCATCGTAACTTACCCCCCTGATCTATTTTCTTTCCAGCAGCGCCAGTACGCCGGCCATTCTGAGTATCTTTTCCGCATATATGCTCATGCCGCCCATTCTGAGCTTCCCCCCGCTTTCGCTCATGCGCCGGTATCTGCCCAGCACCACGCCTATGCCCGAGCTGTCCATGAAGGTTATACCGCTCATATCCAGCGTCAGCAGCTTTACGCTGCCGTCCAGCTCACGATCTACCTCCTCGCGAATAATGGCCGCGTTGTGGTGATCCAGTTCTCCTGACAGCACAACGCGAAGCTCCCTTTCTCTTCTGTTCTTTTCAAGCTGCATAATTACCTCCGATTTACCGCTTTTGCCCTGATTATGCCTGTCCATTCAGGGCTTAACTGTGGTTATTCTTTACGCAAATTTCGCCTCCTTCAAATTATTCCCACGAACTTTGGCGAATATGCACTTCCTTTGTAAAAACCGCCAAAAACAAAAAGAGCGAAGGATTTTTCCTTCGCTCTGAAGCGTTTTTGTATTATTCCATAAGCTTTACGCCGGAGCTGGTGCCGAGCCTTGTCGCCCCCGCCTTTATCATTTTATCAGCGTCCTCGTGGGTGCGCACGCCGCCAGAGGCCTTTACGCCTACATCCGGGCCTACAGTCTCGCGCATGAGCGCAACGTCGTGCACGTTTGCGCCCCCGGTGGAAAAGCCAGTGCTGGTCTTGACATAATCGGCTCCCGCCCTTACGGCGCAGCGGCAGGCCTCGCGCTTTTCATCATCGGTGAGCAGGCAGGTCTCGATTATGACCTTCAGCAGCGCCTTGGGATGGCATGCGTCAACTACGGCCTTTATATCGTCCTCCACCAGCTTCCAGTTGCCTTCCTTAGCGGCGCCTATGTTGATCACCATGTCTATCTCGCTTGCGCCCTTTTCTATCGCCAGCCTGGCTTCATATGCCTTTGCCTCGGTGAGCATTGCGCCGAGAGGAAAGCCTACTACGCAGCAGGTGGAAACGCCGCTGTCCTTAAGTTCCCTTGCTACCAGCTCAGCATGGCAGGAATTTACGCATACGCTGGCGAAGTCGTACTTCTTCGCCTCGTCACATATTTTCTTTATCTGTTCGGTAGTGGCGTCGGGCTTGAGAAGGGTATGGTCGATGTACTTATTGAGTTTCATCATTATTTCATATTCCTTTCGGCATAATTCTTAAATGCGTTATTATTATACCATATAATTTGAATTTAATCTTCCCAAACATCGCGTATCCGGATAATATGCATCATTTTCCCAAAATGCAGCATCCTATAAACGCATTACGTTTTTAGGGGGCGCTTATGGCGGAGTTTAGAATACCCATAAGGATACTTTACGGCGACGGCACATTGGAGCATATATCCGGCCTCCGGGGCGACCGAATGCTGCTGGTACATGATTGCGAGGCCGCGTGCAGGATAGCACAGAAGCAGGCAAGGCGCACCGGCATGCACATACGGGTATTCAGCGTGCCCGAAGGCCCGGTCGACGGCCCGACGGTGCTGGAAGGGGCAAAGGCACTTATGGAGTTCAAGCCGGGCTGGATAATCGCCATAGGAGGCCATGCCGCCATGGACTGCGCAAAGCTCATGCGGATATTCTACGAGCGTCCCGACCTTACTCCGGACGATCTTGTCAGGTCCGATATACCAAGAATGAAGCTGGGGCGCACACGCCTTATAGCCGTTCCTACCCTCGGTTCAAACGGCGGCGAGGCCACCGGCTACGCCGCACTGTGGAATCCCCGGGAATGCCTTGAGCAGGTTATATACTGCCCCGGTCTCATGCCCCACGCCGCCATAATCGACCCGCTGCTGCTCAACGCCTTACCTCACACCCATACCGGCGAAGCAGTATTGTCCGCACTGGCGCTTTCCGTGGAGACGGCCGTCTCTCCCGAAGGCAGCTTTTTCAGCCGCCCCTTCGCAATGCAGGCCATGCATACCATAATAAGCAGCACCATCGCGTTTTCCTGCCTGCCATTTCCATCAGAGCCGCTGCTCAACGCCCAGATACTCAGCGGCATAGCCCACTACAACGCCTCCCCCGGCCTTTGCTCTGCAATGGCTCACGGGTCTATGGGGCTGTTTGGCTGTGTATCCTTCGGGACGCTTTGCGCCGTGTACCTTCCTGCCATAATACGGCGTTCAACCGGCCAATACTCCGAGGGCTACGCCGCCATAGCGTCGGAGCTGGGTCTGAAGGATACTCCCGAGGCTCTTGCTGCGCTCATTGAGGAATATGCGGACATGCTGGGGATGCCGTTGAAGCTTTGCGAGCTGGAACGGGATAAAAACGCTTTTTTAAAAAAACTCCCCCGCCTTACGGCGAGGGTAGCACAGTGCGGCGAAGTTGCCCAAATTATCCCGGATGACACTCAAAAAAAGGTAGAGGAGCTGTTCCGTCACGCCTATTCCAAATAGCTACATATTCTCTCTTGCGTATTGGAATATGTATTGTTGCAATATGCCGCTGTTTGGGCCGAGGGCGGCTATCTGGTCCTCCATGGCCTTTTTCCCCGGTTCTGCGCCTTGGAAGTACATGAGCCGCATGGCGCGCTTCATCCATACGTCCAACGGAAATGCGTCCGCATGGCCCAGCGAGAACAGCAGTACGCAGTCCGCAACCTTTGGCCCCACTCCCGGGAATCTCAGCAGTTCTTTTCTGGCCGCCGCCGTCGGCACGTTCCTCAGCATTTCCAGTTCGTACCCGTCGGCTATCATTTTGGCGCTGTCTTTGATATATGGCGCCCGGTAGCCGGAGCCTATGGCGGTGAGCTGTTCGACAGTCAGCTCCGCTATGGCCTCAGGCGCCGGGAAAGAATAGTATTCAGTAGTTCCTTCGTGCTTTTCTCCCGCCAGGATACAAAGCCTGTCCACTATACCGGTTATGCGCTTTATGTTGTTGTTTGCCGATATGATAAAGCTTATCAGCGTTTCAAATGGGTCCTGATTGAATATGTGTATGCCGCTGGCGTAGTCCAGGCATTTGCCAAGGGTAGCGTCACATCTCACCTCGTCCTCTATGGCCTGATAGTTTCTGTATAAGTCAAAGTAATTGAGCCAGAAGCCGACATCTTTATCCTTGCCGGGGGTTATAATCAGAGTTTCTCCCGTCTGCCTTACCGTAGCTCCCCTGCCGCCTGCCACGCCGAACCAGCCGTTTCCCGTATTCTTCCAGCGAAACGCCTGCCCGCAGTCGCAGGAACGGGCAAGGTCAAAGCAACTGACCCCGGACACTATGATAGAACCGTCCCTGACATATATATCCATACGAATCCTCTCAATGTCGAATCTTAAGCATATTTTCCTAAAATGCCCCCTGTTTGTCAAGTATGCATCCGCTGTCCTTGAGAGCAGCGGCACTGTCTTCTGTTTGCACAGAGAGAGACAGACGGGCCTTAGCCCGTCTGTCTCTCTCGTTAAGAATAGTTATGAAAAGCAGGTTCTCGAATCAAATGCCAAGCTTACGTACTACTTCGTCCATATAAGACTTAACGTCCTGAATATCCTTGTCGATCTGCTTGCGGACTTCATCCAGACCACCGGAGAATTTCTTCACTCCGCGGATATAGGCATAAACCTGAAGCAGTACATCCTTTTCGTATATATCTTGGTCAAAGTTCAGTATAAATGTCTCTATAGTGGCAATGGGTATATCGTCATCTGAGGGACGCAGACCTATGTTAGTCATGCCCCTGTAATACCTGCCATCTATTATGGAAAGCGTGCCATATACGCCGTGAGGAGGAAACAGCTTATTAGCCGCTACGCCCAGGTTAGCCGTAGGCATTCCGTGCTTGCGCCCGGCCGCCTTACCGTGGACGACCCTTCCCATCATAATATATACATGGCCAAGGAGTTCGGACATCTTATTAAAATCCTTATCCTCAATTGCCTTCATTACAGCTGCTGTGGATACTTCTTCGCCATTGTGATAAACGACGGGAACAGACTCAACCGCAAAGCCGTACTTTTCACCGAGGGCCTTAAGCTCTGCGATACCCTTATTATCGGAGCCAAAGCAGATATTCTCTCCGGCTACTACCACCTTTGCGTTGAGCTTTCCGGCAACGGCACTGCAAAGCTCGTCTGCGGTCATGGAATCATAATCCCGGGCGTTTATCGAAACCATTATTTCCACGCCGGTTTCTTTAAGGAGTTCTTCCTTTTCGCGCTCGGTATATATAACGGGCTTAAATGTCTCGTCTGCGCTTACTATCACAGGTACAAGCCACTCATGGGCACAGACCTTTTCTATAACTGCCCTGTGGCCAAGGTGGATACCGTCAAAATGTCCAAAAGCCACACAGGTACCGTCCTTCGTACCACCGCAAAAATCCAATACATGCTTCATTGTAAGTTTCCTCCGGTCTCGAGACATACCTGCGGCAGCGATGCACTGCCGCAGGACTTTACGTCTCAATTCAAACAACTATATCGGCTTATTCAGCGAGATGCTTCTTGGAGTAAAGGAAGTAAATCAGTATACCTACGATGTAGATGATGGCAGTGAATATCCACATCTGCGCGCCGCCGTTGAATATGGCGGGTATGTAGCTCGCTACGATCACGATTATGGTGATCCAGCTCAGAGCGTTTCCGCCGGGAGCCTTATAGTTACCCTCAATATAGGGGATCTGCTGCCTGGACTTGATCAGGGAGTAGCACACTATAACGATGGTAAACGCCGCGGCTATGGAGCCGAGGTTGACCAGAAGCTCAGTCCAGGAAGGCTGGCAGCTCAAGGCGGCCGCTATGACGGCGGACACTATGATGCCCACGGAGGGAGCGCCGTTCTTGTTGGTCTTTGCAAATGCCTTGGGCAGGGCGCCGTCCTCGGCCATGGCCTGTATCGTCAGCGCGTTCAGGTTCTGAACCACCAGCATGGTGGTGATGAGGGCCAGGAATGCGGATATGGAAATCAGCTTGGAAAGCCAGGGCACGTTGGTCATAGATGTCCAGGCAGCCGCGAACATGGGGATAAAGCGCATACCAGGGTTCTCTACCAGGAACTGGGTGGTTATATGACCCATGGTACCGATGATCATCAGCAGGTACAGGGCTACAACGATTATCAAAGCTATAGCCATGGACTTGGGAACGGTGCGGTTGGGATCCTTTACCTGGCCTACCATGAACGCTATGGCAACAACAGAGCCGTAAGCAACCATGGCGTTGGGGATAGCCTGTATCCAGCCGGTCTTGCCCATGCCGCCCTCAAAGAAGTTAGCATAGTTGCCCCAGTTGAAGTTGTCGTGGGTCAGCGCAATGATGCCGAACGCCAGCATGGTGATAATGAGCAGGCCAACCAGGATGTTATTGAACTTGCCGGCGTCAGTGATCTTTCTGAGGTTGAGTATGACGCAGAACAGTATGGAGGCCAGCGCGAGGGGGATCTGAAGGCCTGAAAGAGCCTCGAAGCCAACACCCAGATAGGTGGCTACATAGATCGCGGAGAACGCTACCGCGATGAAGTTGGAGATTATGTATCCCCATGCCGCAAGATAGCCCCAGAACTTGCCGAGGGACTTTGCGGGGAATACATAAACGCCGCCGGAATGGGGGTATCTTACGGACAGTTCTGCCACCTGAACGCCATAGCAGCCAAGTATTATAGCTGCAACTATCCATGTAATTATAGCCGCGGGACCGGCATAGTACATAGTCATGCCGGAGAGTGAGAAAATCGCGCTGCCGATGCAGCCGCCGGTAAGTATAGCAATGCAAGCTACAAGGCCAAGCTTACCACTATCTTTGTTTTCCATAGAATCCTCCTAAATAATGTGTTTTTATTGATTTTTCGGGGCCTGGGCATCCCAAAACCTAATTCATTTTTACTGGTAATTCACTTAATCGAACATTTTATTTATGATATAGTTTAATATTCAACATCGTTTTTGTCAATATCAATCTTATATAATAACCAATGCAGGTACATCAGCATTATTTCCTCGGTTATCCCAGTTGATGCTTTGCGCCAGCAAATTTTAAGTAAATTCTATTTACAGTATCTCCGTACAGGGCTACCAGCCCTGTACGGAGAAGTCCGGACCATATCAGTCTGTTATTATTACCCTGAAGGTGCCGGGCACAATCGCCGCCTCAAAGGCCTGCTGTGCCTGCTCGAAGGGGAACTTCTTTGCAATAAGCGGCTTGCAGTCTATTATGCCGCCGGAAAGCAGACGGTTAGCGGTAAAAAAGTCGTGCACGTCGGGGCTGATAGAGCCGGTGAGTATGGGCTCATTGCCATGCAGCATCTGGGGGCTTACCGGCGCCGGGGCATCGGGATGCATGGAACTGTACTGTATCATGCGGCCGGCCTTGCCTGTCATGGCGATAGCCTGAGGTACCACGGAAGGTATGGCGGTAGTGTTGAACACCACGTCTGCACCACGGCCCTCGGTAAGGCTCTTTACGTACTCAACAGGATCCTTCTCCATGGGGTTGAAAGTAATGTCGGCTCCCAGCTTCCGGGCCAGAGCGCGGCGGTTCTCATCTACCTCGCTCATTATGACCCTTGCACCCCTGCGCTTCGCCAGCATTACGTGATACTGACCCATTATGCCGCCGCCTATTACTACCACGTCTTCACCCAGCTGAATGTTAGCCTTGGTGACGCTATGCACCACACATGCAAGAGGCTCGGTCAGGCTGGCTTCTTCATAGCTCAGAGTGTCGGGTATCTTAAAGAGATAACCGGTATTTACTATAACGTAATCGCAAAGGCCGCCGGGTCCTATAAGCAGTCCCTCGCGTACGGGCTTTTTCTGCGCCCTTTCGCAGAGATTAGCATGTCCGGTACGGCAGTAATAGCACTCGCCGCAGTTGTAAAGCAGACGTACGGCAACGCGGTCTCCTGGCGCCCACATTTTCTTGTTCACGCCATCGCCCAGAGCAACTATCTCGCCTGATACCTCGTGGCCGCCGGTGCATGGCAGAGGCATCTTTACTTCACCCATGAATATGCGCTGCTCAAGGGTGCAGAGCGCTACGGCATGTACCTTTATCAATGCTTCGCCGTTGCGAAGATCCGGGGTGGTCAGGTTCATTATCTCGGTCTGTTTTTCGCCGGTTACGGCAATAGTCTTAATTTGAATAGACATATCTTTTACCTCCGGTTATTTAAGCATCTTCATGGCCTCGTCAACGGTGGCATCGTCATGCACTATCGCGGCAATGGCCGCGCAAACGGCGGCTATATTCTCGTGACGGTAGATATTTCGGCCCATTATAATGCCCTTTGCGCCAGCGTCCAGAGCGCCGCGAATGTTGGCGAATATCTCCTCCTCGCTCTTGGCCTTGCCGCCGCCCAGAACCAGTATGGGCGCGTAGCAGCCGTCAACGACCTCGCGGAAACGCTCGCCCCCAACGAACTCGGCCTTGATAAAATCAGCGCCCAGCTCTGCGCCCTGCCTGCAGGCAAAGCTCATATTCTCAACAGAACGGGTATCAATGCCCTCGTGCTTTTCAAAGCCGTAAGGCAGCATCTCGGCGCCTACCGGAATGTTGAGCTTTTCAGCCTCGGCGCAGAGGTTAGCAAGGTACTCCAGGGTGTGCTCATTGTCGGTAGAGCCCGGATAACCCATGCACAGCATGGCATCGGCGCCTACGCGCACCGCATCCTCGGGGGTGTACAGCAGGCTAAGGGGATTCATAGGTTTGCGGAGTGCAGAAATTCCTCCGTCCGCACGCATTATAATACCGGCATTGCCGAAATCATTCTGGAATGCCTTAATAATACCATAGGTAGTCAGAAATCCGTCAGCACCACCTGCCACAGCCTCGCGGATAACATGTCCCGGATCCTTCAAATCGGGAGAAGGCATCATTGCCGCGTGATCCATAGCCAACACGAAGGACTTGCCGTCCTTTTTAAAGAAATTATTCATTCTGCGTTTCATAATTCTTTTCCTTTCGTATTAGTATTTTTAAAATCTTTTTTAATAGGCAGCCCCGTATATCTTGCTGTATGCACACTGGTTGCCGCCAAGATAAAGGTGGGTAGTCTGCTCAAGTGTGAGTTCGCCTTTGGCGGGAGGGAAGAAGCCGCCGGATTCCTTATTGAGCCTGAAGGTATCTCCGCCTACTGCCCTGTCCACAGCAGAAAGGTGTACGGTCTTCTCAATTGAACCTCCGCTGCACATAGCTGTAGCTTCGGGTACATCATCAACCAGCAGTATGCCCTCTGTGCCGTCCTTGCCGCCGAATTCGAAGGTGATGCCGGCGGTGCGGATACCGTGGCGCTCAGCGGTCTGTATTGTAAGCATGCCGTCGGTGCAGGCGTTGCCGCCGCCTTCCCATACCATTACCAGGCCTTTTGCATCCAGCATCTGAGCAAGCTTTACCACGTGGCTTGCACAGCGCTGCTTATGCCATGTGCTGGGATTGTGGCTGCGGCAGAATATTACGCCCTTGAAGTTTATGTCCTTGCCGTGTCGCCTGTACAGTTCCAACAGCACCGGATGGTTAACATGCAGATAGGTGGGTACCTTAAAGGCGGGCCACACATAGTTGCCGCTTACCACACAGCCGTCCAGCATCTCATTGGGATGCAGCACAGTGGGAACCATATCGTCTATGGGCATTCCATAGAGCATTGTATCCGCATACGGTCCCTGGTTCTGGCACTGCCATACCATCACTACCCCGGGCAACTCCGGATGCTCTTCCTCAGTAGAGAACTCCTCCGTCCTGTCGGGAGTCATGCTGCGTGTGAGCTCCGCCAGATAATTGGATATTCTGATGGCAATAAGGCGAATATCGTTATCGTACTCGATAGAGGATTTGCCCTCGTTCAGGTCGTATATTATGACCAGATTGTTTGTCTTGGAAAAAGGCGTATAGCCCGCATAGAAACCGCTGAGTTCAATTATGGCGTCGCGGGGATACAGCAGGCCGCTGGAAGCGTTGGACTCATCCCATGGAAGGGCCGCACTCTCTATTACGGCAAAGCCGGACAGCATGTTGGTGACGCCGCGGCCTACGGTATAAGGGGTGCTGAAAAATCCTGAGTACTGTACGCCCTCACCCTCTATTTTTACCATGGGGGCTATCGTGTCCAGAACGTGTATGATGCGTGCATTTTCACCCGGCTTGGTTATCTCGAGATGATAGCCCTTCACAGCCTTGCAGAGGTCGGCGGTCAGCGCCTGAAGCTCGGCTTCGTTTACGGTAAGCACACCGTTTTCCAATGCGCACTTATCGCCAAAGCGAACATCCTTAACGTCAAAATACTGACGGGTAAGCTTCATATCTATCATTGCTTAGTCCTCCTTGCTCTCGTCCACAGTAAATACCGTGGGTGCGGTGATGTCCATCTGCAGGACTTCCAACGCCTTGTCGATGATCTTGCGGCGGTAAACCTTTTCTCTGTCTATGGGCAGATCGGGATTGCCGGCTGGGGCGGTAAATTCGCCGCCAAATACTATGCGGTTCGCACCAACGCTCTTGGCTATGGTGGTAAACGCAGTTATGTGTACATTAGGTATGCCTGCTCTGTCAAGCTCTTTTGATATCGTTGCGCAGCAACGAGTACAGGTTCCTCAGGTAGAGGTCAGCAGACAAGCATCCACCTTGGCATCCTTAAGCATATTTGCCCACTTCTTGCCCATCTCCTGGCTGCTGCCGATGTTTGTGCCGACACCGCAGGTAGCACCGAAGAACTTGTATATATCTCCAATTTTGCCTTCCTTCTTGCAATCGAGAAGAGCATCAAGAGGTACCAGACGATGAGGATCGGCGCTGGCGGCGGTAGTATCGTATCCGCCGTGTATTGATTCATACACGCCCTTCTTAAGAGCGTCGAGGCCGGTCATATCATAAATACCAAAGCTTACGGCAAACGCCTGCTTGATCTTGTCCGGGTTGCCCACAGGGACCAGACCGCCAGTGGTAAACAGGGCTATGGTAGCCTTGCTTATGTCCTTTATCTTTGCGGCAGGGGGTATTACCTCAAAGCTCCTGAGGGGCACCTCTGTCTCAAACTTCTTGTTATACAGCCTCGCCACGAGCATATCCACGACGCGTTCTGCGCCGGACTTATCGGAATATTCATTATAGCGGTGGCCGGTAGGCAGGTATCCCTCGGCGTGGGCGGTACCTATCTTTTCCTTCCTGGCAAGCTTAAGGGCAAGCTTTGCAAGCGCAGGCAGAGTCTTGCGCATACCTACAGCAGTCTCTGTGCTGGGTACGATATAGTTGTTTTCCACGTACATGTCTATGGCAGGGTTCTCATGCCACATACAGGTAACGCTGGGTACTCCAAGCTCGCTGCGAACGTAATCGCATACCTTGGCGCAGGCAACGCCGTAGCGGCCGGCATTAAATGCGGGACCCGCGATAAATACGTCCGGTTTTTCCTCTCGAATTACCTTTGCCAGCTTTTCCTTGACCTCACCATAGTTTTCATCGGTGTTTACGTAATTATCGCCGCAATATACTACCTTGGATATGGTCATCTCTCCATTCCAAAGCTGCTCAAGGCCCAGAGCAGGCCCTTTTTTCTCTTCCAGTATGCCAAAGCCGGTGTCCGCCATGGTTTCGCCACCTATTCCGGCATAGAACTGGTTGATATAGTGTACCGCCTTCAAACTCATTTTGCGTCAGGAGTCCTTTCTTATCTTGGTTAAAATTTTTGTAAGATTTATTCAAAAATCGCAGCCATGCTAAAAATATAAAGCGGAGAGCTTTCAGCCCCCCGCTTTTCAGCTTATTCATGTGTAGGAAGAATGTTTTGCCCGTATGGCGGACTGGATATTATCACAAATGTTGCCGGTTGTTCTTCTGTATACATAACATGCTCAATATTTGCATCGAACACTATACAGTCGCCTTGCTCAATCCTGTACCGCTCTTCCTCTACCATGACACAGACGCAGCCGTCCAAAGTAATCAGCATCTCCTGCCCCTTGCCGTGCTTGTGGATATGCCGCTCGCTGGGTTCATCGGGGGGCAGGTAGACATAGCTTACCTGAAGATTACTGGTCTTTTCGGGGGTTATTACCCGGTAGGCTATGTCGGCAAAGGCATTATTCCCTCTGAAGAGCTCTTCCTTACGGAATACCTTCGGCACTGCGCCGCTGGGCATAAGGAAGTACACCATGTCGACACCAAAATACTTTGCGATGCGCTGCAGATTGGTTATGGACACTGAATGCTTGCCATTCTCCAGACCCGAAAGGTATGAATAGCTCATTCCCGTTTCCTGTGACATCTGCTGCAGCGACAGGCCGCGGATTCTTCTCAGGGCACGTATCTTAGCGCCTACCGTACTATCGTTTTCCCTGGAAAAATCTTGTTCTTTTTTAGGCATTATATTTACCCCTTGAGTGATACTTTAATAATTATTAACAGTATCACACAGGAGGAAGGGTTCCGTCAATGGTTTCCACGAATACAGTTTTGGAAATCATGTACTTCTGCATACCCGCAACGCCCAGACCGCTTTCCTTCCATCCAGTGCCGGGAGACTCTATCATACCCTTGCTGAAGTAGTGGTTAACATAGATCTGCCCGCCCTTTATGCTGTTGGCAACGCGGATGCCGCGCTTGAGATCGTTGGTATATACGGCGCCCGCAAGGCCGTAGGAGGTACCGTTTGCAAGAGCGACGGCTTCTTCCTCGGTGTCAAAGGGAGTAACACAGCCCACAGGCCCGAATATCTCTTCCTGATATATGGTCATATCGGGAGTTACATCGGCAAACAGAGTCACCGGAACGTAATTGCCCTTTGCAAGCACAGGGTCGGTGTAGTGCTCGCCGCCGCAGACCAGCCTCGCGCCCTCTTCCTTGCCCTTCTCTATATAGCTCCATACCTTTGCGGCATGGGACTTGGAAATGAGAGGATCCAAGTTGGAGTTAAAATCGAAAGTATCGCCCGCAACATACTTCTCAGCGATAAACTTTTTCATTTCTTCTACAAACTCATCGTAGATGCTGCGCTGTACAAGCACACGGGTACCTGAAACGCAGACCTGACCAGAATGGTTGGTGAAGCCCCAGACGGCCCACTTGGCGGCGTCCTTTACGTTTACGTCGTCAAAGAAGATTGCAGGGCTCTTGCCGCCCAGTTCAAGGGCAATATCCTTTACGCGCTCGGCAGAGTTGTGTATCACCTCGCGGCCGGTCTCAATTCCTCCTGTCATGGCGACCATGTCTACCATGGGATGCTTGGTGAGATACGCGCCGACTTCTGAGCCGGAGCCGGTAACTACATTGAATACGCCTGCGGGCAGACCGGCTTCTTCATATACGCCAGCCAGCTGCAGCAGAGCCAGCACTCCCCAGGATGGGGGCTTGATAATGCAGGTATTGCCTGCGGCCAGTATAGCGTTTATTTTCTGGCAGCCCATGAGATAAGGCCCGTTCCAGGGCAGTATCTCGGCTACTACGCCAACCGGGTTCCATGTAACGTAGTTCAGCGTGCCGTAATCGGAAGGAACGACTTTGCCTTCAATATCCCTTGCCTTTCCGGCGAACAGATTGAAGGAATCCACTGCCATTGGCACACAATAGTAGCGTGCGGACCCGTAATGATAGCCGCATTCGAGCGACTCGAGTACTGCAAATTCCTCTCCCCGGCGTTCCATTATCTGTGCGGCCTTGGCAAGTATCTTGGCGCGGTCACGGGCAGCAGTGCGGCCCCAGGGGCCTTCGTCAAACGCCTTTCGGGCAGCCTGCACCGCCTTCTCCGCGTCCTCCACAGTGCCCCGATATACCTGAGCAAACGGTTCATTGTTAGCGGGGTTGATAACATCCACCACTTTGCCCTTTTCAGCGGGTACATACTTGCCGTCAATATACAGCTCGTAAGGCGTCTTTCTTACATAATCCAGTGGATTCACTTTTATTCCTCCTATTCAATTTATAAAATACCTTTGGAATCTCGTTATTATTTTGACCTATGTTCTATTTATAATATAATACCTTACATCGAATTTTTCAATAGCAACTTTTATAATTCTACTTCATTTTTTATTTTTTGCTTGCAACAGTGTTTCCGGTATGCCGAAGATCTGGCAATTTAGGTAAATTCTATTTTTAGAATGTTTTGTTTTTAGTATATTTGCCTTTACTATAGGTTTTGGGGGAGTTATAATTCTATCAAAGTAAAAAGGAGGGCTTGCCGTTATGGCCATAATGAACATCAACTTCACTTCCCGTTGTCTCGCAATGAAGACCAGCGTCTGGGTTGCTTATCCTACCCCTACCCTTGGCGAAATGATGCAGCGCAAAGACAAATACGACCCCGAAAAGCGCTGGCCGGTAGTATATATGCTGCACGGCGCAGGCGGCGACGGCTTTGAATGGATACAGCGCGCCGACATGGAACAGCTCTGCTGCCAGTACGGCTTTATTGCAGTAATGCCCGATGCAGCACTGAGCTGTTACAATGACACACCCTATGGAGCAAAATACTACACCTATATATCCGAAGAACTGCCCGCCATGATAGAGGCTACATTTCACGCCTCCACCGATGCCAGGGACCGCTACATAATGGGCTACTCCCTGGGCGGTTTCGGTGCGGTCAAGATCGGCCTCATGAACCCCGACAGATACTGCAAAATAGCCTCCCTGTCAGGTTGTATGGATATGGCTGGATTCATAAATGCCTTTGAAAACGGCAGCATATTCACCATACATACTTCCCTGTCCGACTGGCCGGATATGAAGGACGGCGACAACGACATGCTGGCTCTTCTGGATAAGGCAGCGGCGCGCAAGACCGCAGGCAAATACGTGCCTCCCATGTATCACACTATCGGCAAACAGGATTTCATTTATGCATTCAGCCAGGAATGGCGCAAAAAAGCCCAGTCGCTTGGCTTAGACTTCACCTATACCGAGGGCGACGGCGTGCACGATTTCAGCTACTGGAACGGCCGTATAATAAACGAGATAATGCCCTTCTTCTTTGGCAAATAAAAATCCCCCCGCTTTGTAAAGCTATAATATAAAGGTAGACACATGATAAACCACCATGATGTCTACCTTATTTTTTATGTTAAAATCAACTTGGAGGTGATGAGCGTGAAAAAGGAACAGAAGAATCGGATATGGACACCGGAACAGAAAGCAGAAATTGCATGCAATCATCTGTTTGGACAATGCTGTAATAGAAGGCGTACACCAGAAGCTAGACCAGCTGCTGTGCGAGCAGCTGGCGGATTTTTGCCTGTTCAGCTACCCATATAAAAACCGGCCCGCTCAGATGCCTTCGCATCGGCAAAACCGGTAAATGCTAATTAAAACAGAGTCCATTAAGAAATGCTTTCTGATTTGGAATTGTCTACGGCTGAGCCGTTATCTCGTATTTCGATATCATCGTTGATATTATCGTTTTTTTGTGTTGTACTGTATATTTGCCAGTCTGCTAATATTAATGTGCCCGCCATGAGAGCACCTTTATGTATGGGAGAAAAACACCTTGATAATAGACACTCACCTTCACGAACGCACATTTTCCGGCGACAGCCGAATGAACCTGCTTGAGCTTGTTTCGGAAGCAAGGCGCAAGGGTCTCGACGGCATATGTATTACCGATCATGACCAGATGGGACTTACACAATATGCCGCAAAAATAGCCGAACAGGAAAATTACCCTGTATTTGTTGGCGTGGAGTACCTTGCCTGCGAAGGGGATATCGTGGCCTTCGGCATTGACCGGCTTCCAGAGCCCCACCTTATGGCGCAGGAATTCATAGATTACGTCACCGCACGCGGCGGCATATGCATATCCGCCCACCCTTACCGGGCCAACAGCCGCGGCCTTGGGGATATGCTGTTCACGCTAAAAGGCATGACAGGCGTAGAAGTGCTCAACGGCAGCACCACGCCCCTTGAGAACCGTAAGGCTCTGGATACCTGCATAAAGACAGGCCTCAAGCAGTTCGGCGCCAGCGATGCCCACAGCACGGTGCAGGTCGGCATTTACGCCACTGAAATACAAGGATATTTCACCACCGTACCCGAACTTGTGGAGGCCATAAAGACCCGGGAATGCCGGGCCGTATACCTCTCCGGTTTTAAACTTCTTGAAGTATGACAGACTGTGGAAAAAGTGGCTGAGCGCCACTATTTTTCTCATTGCTTTTCTCTCCGCACCAATGTGATCCATATCAGGCGTCATTTTATACTTCTGACTCTGCCCGGCCTGTCTATGGTATAGCCGCCCATTTTTTCTATCCTTCGGGTAAACTCCGGTCCCGAAAGTATCTCTATGAGCTTTTGCACCATGGTGGTATCCCATGCGCAGTCCGGTATCAACAGATCGTATTGCTCCGTGCATACGGGTATAAAATCGAGCCCATACAGCTTTGCGGCGGAATATATGCCCATACCTGCGTCCGCAGTGCCCATGGCTATTTGCGCCGCCACAGATGTATGGGTAAGCTCCTCCCTGCCGTAGCCGTATATCTTTTCCGTATCTATGCCCTCTTTTCTGCAAAGATGGTCTGTCAGGATGCGCGTGCCTGAGCCTTTCTGGCGGTTCACATAGCGTACGCCGGGAGCAGTAAGGTCGCCTATGCTCCGTATTCCCTTCGGGCTGCCCTTTTGTACCATCAAGCCCTGAGTCCTACCCACGCATTCCACAAGGCGCACTCCGCCATGTGGGAAATATTTGTCCACAGCCGACCGGTTATATGTGCCGTCGCTCTCGTTGAGAAGATGTATGCCGGCCATATGCGCCTCTCTACGCCGCACTGCCATTATGCCCCCCATAGAGCCCACGTGCGATGAGCTCATGTACAGGCTGGAATCTGAGGCGTGCAGCATGTCGCCCAGCTCATCAAGCAGCGGATCGTGGCTGCCCGTTACTACCAGAGTATGCTCAATATCGCTTTTTCTCCTCAGCAGGCGTACAGTCACCGTTTCTCCTGCCTCGCAGCCTTCCTTGCCCTGAGGTATATCCAATATACCGTCCGCTTTCACGAACGACGTCACAACGCCGCTCCCCCGGTTAAGAGGGGAGGCAACCAGCTTATCCCCCACCTTTCCCAGCCTTACCCGCACGAATTCCCTGTATTTCAGCCCGGATACCACGGGGCGCGAAAGCACTGCGCTGACATTCTCCTCCCGATATCCTCTAAGATTATACCATTTGAGTATCAGGGGCTTTAGCAGTTCCTCCAGCACCAGTATGCCGGATACCGGGTAGCCCGGCACGCCCAGTATGGGCTTCTTCCCGGCATAGCCCAGTATGGCGGGCTTGCCCGGCCTCATGGCTATGCCGTGATGCAGTACCTTGCCCACGCTGGCAATAGCCGCTGCGGAATAATCCTCCCGTCCGGCCGATGAACCGGCGTTGAGCAGCACCATATCGCACTCCTCCGCCGCCCTGCGCACTGCCGCCTCTACCAACTCAGGCTGGTCCGGCACTATGGGATATGTTTTTGGCACAGCGCCCCATTTTACCAGCATGGCGGAGAATATCGCGGAGTTGAACTCCATTATTTTGCCCGGCTCCGGATCGTCGGTGGGGGGTATTATCTCGTCGCCCGTAGGTATTATGCCTACCGTTGGCCGCCGTATCACGCTGACCTTCATTACGCCGCCCGCCAGCATCGCGCCGATTGCAGCAGGGGTTATCTCGGTATATGACGGCAGTATCATTTCACCGGCGCATATATCCTCCCCTATCTGCCTTATATGCTGCCACGGCGCCGCCGGCGCCGTTATCCTCGCCGAACCGTCCTCGCCGTATATCACATCCTCGATCATTATCACGGCGTCGCAGTCCTCAGGTACCGGGTCGCCGGTATCCACCATGGTGAACCCATCGCTTTTCATCAGCACCGGCGCTGTTTCGGTCGCGCCAAAGGTATCTTCTGCCCTGATCGCAATGCCGTCCATGGCGCTCGCCGGATAATGGGGAGAGCATATTTTTGCGTAAACCGGCGCCGCAGTCCTTCGTCCAAGGGATGAGACTGCCGGTATCTCCTCCGTCTCTCCCCTAAACCCTTCGCTTATAAGTATGTCCTCATAATCCCTCTTTGCCCGCTCAAGAGGTATGTTTGTAAGATACTGAAAAGCCACTCCGCCTTCCTCCCGTCAATTATCGTAAAGATATACCTGAACCGTTTCTCCTGCCGCCGCCCCCTCCGTATCCCTCGGTATGCAGAAGAAACCGTCTGAATACGCAAGGTTCGTTATGAGGCCGGACTGCCCCCGTGCCGGAACCGCTACGACGTTTTCACCGTTATCCATAAGCTTTACCGCAGTACACTGAGCCCTGCCATGATTCGCCGAAACCGGCTCAGCAAGCCTGGCTTGTACGGGATACCGTCTGACTTTTCTTCCTCCTATGCTGCAAAGCAGCTGCGGCAGCAGCAGCCGTGAAACCAAGAACGCCGCGCCGGGATGTCCCGGCAACCCTATCACCGGCTTTTTGCCGGACTTGCAGAGTATGGTGGGCTTACCCGGTTTCATAGCAATCCCGTGGAAAAGTATCTCGCCCCTTGCCGCCATTATGCGGCAGGCCGCATCCTTTTCCCCAACAGAACTGCCTCCGGACATCAGGACCATATGGCACTCATTCAAGGCCCTGTCCAGCATACTGCCTATCAGTTTCTCCTCGTCCCTGACTATGCCGTATTCCACCGTATCACAGCCCATTTCGCGGCAAAGCGCAGCCAGCATCGCCGTATTCACGTCCCGTATCTGGCCGGCCGCAGGCGTTTTTTCCACTTCCACCAATTCGTCGCCCGTGGAAATTATACCGACGCGTATCCTCTCATACACAGGCACCTCGCACATGCCCATTGCAGCCAGCGCTCCTATATGGCGCGCCGAAAGCACCTTTCCCCTTTTCAGCACCGGCTTTCCCGGGTATACGTCGTCGCCCCGGTATATGATGTTCATACCCGGCGCGGCAGGCTTGGTTATTCCTACGGTACCGTCGCCGTAGTCCTCCGCCAATTCCTGCATCACCGCCGCATCTGCGCCTTCAGGCAGCGCACCTCCGGTTGGTATAGGCACACAGCAGCCCGGACGAAGCGGCTCAGCGCCGCTTCCCATTTCTATGCCGGCCTGCTTTTCCAGTATGGCCGGTATGGCATCCGTACAGCCAAATGTGTCCGCCGCTCTCACTGCATATCCGTCAACAGTAGAACGGTCAAAGCCCGGCACATACTCAGACGCGTATATGTCCTTACAGAGAACCCGCCCCGCCGCCTGATCCAACGGTACGTTTTCCTCTCCGGCTATACAGCAGAAGCTGCCTCTTATCACTTCAAGCGCTTCATCCGGGGTTTTTACGGTCAGCATTTGATTTGTGTCTCCCGATTGTATTTATTTTAAAATAGTTATACCATTATGCTATAATAACCGTATTTTTAATTATACGACTGCGGCTTGGCCCAATCAATACACATCCTTTTGCTTATCTCTCTTTTTTTTGCATCGCAAGTATATCATCACTTCAAAATCCAATTGTACATCGCAGGCGCATAATGGGTAGCGCCTCTCTTCACTTTCCGTTATATATTTGTCTAATTTGCCTATTTTAGCTAAAAAAACTCTGTCAATATAATTTGCCTATTGCAATATATATAAAAAAGGGTTATGTTTAAAAAGAAGATCATCCTTTTCTGTTATTCAAAAATTTAAACTGTTTAGTGTATTCTATCAGTTTTACCTGCGCCGCATTGGCCGGGCATACCGGTTCACCCGCAACAAGGTCGCTGGAGTGGCCATGAACACGGCAGGCACAGAGGTTCTTACAATGTAGAAACAGTAAACGACACATATTCATCAATATAACATTATCTTTATCCCAGTTTCATTCGAATTCGTGGAGGAAGCATACCATGCAAAGCAAATATGGCGGCTATATGGGACGGGTGCTGCAGATAAACCTAAGCACCGGCGATGTTACGGACTATCCGTGGACGGATAAAGACCGGGAGCTGTATATAGGCGGCAAGACCATGGCCGCAAAGATACTTTACGATACCCTTACCGGACGTGAGAATGCATACAGTGAGGAAAACCCTTTGATAATCTCCACAGGGCCGCTCACCGGTACAGGTGCGCCCAGCTCCAGCCGCTTCAATATCTCATCCCTTTCTCCGCAGACGGGGTTTATAAGCTCGTCAAACTGCGGCGGCACCTTCGGCTACCATCTTAAACGTGCCGGTATAGACGCGCTGATAATCACGGGCCGGCGGGAAGAACGCACCTGGATAGAGATAGATAACGGCTCGGTGACTTTCCACAACGCCGATGACCTGTGGGGCACGCGGGTAACCGAGTGTCAAAGGCTGCTCGCTGAAAAGATGTCTTCCAAGCGTGGCTGCGACATAAAGTTCGGCAAGCTTTGCATAGGCCCCGCCGGCGAAAACCTGGTCAGGTACTCCGCCGTAATAAGCGATGAACGGGCAGCCGGTAGGACCGGCATGGGAGCCGTGCTGGGCTGGAAAAACGTAAAGGCCATAGCAGTCTGCGGCAATCACGACACACCTTTACACGACCCTTCCGCCACAAAAAAGTGGTGTCAAAAATGGTTCAGATATCTCAGGAACCACCCCCTCACCGGCAATCAGCTGCCGCGCATGGGTACTGCAGGCCTGGTAAGCTCCATGCAGATGCGCGGGCTTCTGGCCACAAAGAACTACACCGAAGGCAGGTTTGAGCACTTCGACAAGGTAAACGGCGAAACGCTGGCTGAAGAATACAACATCGTCAATAAGGGCTGCCTCAGCTGCCCCATAAAGTGCGCCCGCACGGTAACCGTGGAGGGCGAGGATGTAAAAGGGCCCGAGCTTGAAACGCTGGGGCTTCTGGGAGGCGGCATACTCAATAAAGATTTGTATCATATACTCAAATGGAACAAGGAACTGGATGATCTGGGCCTGGATACCATATCCGCATCAAACACCCTCGCCTACGCAATGGAGGCAAATGAGCGGGGGCTATGGAACAACGGCCTGAAGTTCGGCGATATCGAAGGCATATCAAAAATCTGGGACGACATAGCCTACCGCCGCGGCATAGGCAACGAGCTTGCCGAGGGCAGTAAGCGTTTAAGCGAAAAGTACGGCGGCAAGGAGTTTGCCATGCAGTCAAAGGGCCTTGAGCTTGCTGCTTATGAGCCTCGCAGGGCTGTAGGTCAGGGCCTGGGCTACGCCGTATCCAACCGCGGCGGCTGCCATCTCAACGGCGGGTATCTTGTTATTCTCGAAGGGCTAGGCCTGAATATCGACGCGCAAACGCCACATGCCAAGGCGGACTTCACCATGATGTTCCAGGATCTGATGGAGATGATTTCAGCCACCGGCCAGTGTCTCTTTACCTCCTACGCCTTCTTCCCCGGCTTTCTTATAACCCGGCCCAACGGAGCCACCGCCACGGCGGCAAACAAGCTGCTGCCACATCTCGGCTGGGCTATACGCCTAATGAACAAGTTCCCGCGGGTCCTCGCGTTTCACCTGCCGGTATTCCACCATACAAAGATGATGCAGAAAGCGGTGGGTATGCCCATGACTTTCGGGAAATATCTGCAAACGGGAGAGCGCGGTTTCAACCTGGAGAGGGCTGTAAACGTCCGCTTTGGGGTAAGCGCCGCAAAGGACAGCCTGCCCAAGCGGCTGACCGACGTGCCGCAGGATCCCAACGATCCCCGCACAAGGGTTCCTCTGGAGCAAATGAAGAAGATATACTATCAAGCCCGGGGCTGGGACAAAAGCGGCATACCCACCTGCAGAACACTGAAAAAGCTAAAAATAGCCCAGTGAGGTGATAAGATATGGTAAAAGTGAAATTATTCGGGCTGCTGCGGCTGGATACCGGTCTCAAGGAGCTGGAGCTGGAGGCAAACAGCGTAAAAGAGCTTTACCCGCTGATACTCGAGGCGGCGCACTCTGCCAGGCCCGGCACTGCAGTCACCCTGAAGGATATGGATGGCTGCATAGTAATGATAAACGGCGTACAGGGCAAAAAGAGCAGCAAGCTCGCCCCCGGCGATGAAGTGATGCTCATGTCTCCCCTATGCGGCGGATAAGGAGGCATAAATGAATAGCTATACCATAACCGACGCCTGCGTAGGCTGCACGCTGTGCGCAAGGCACTGCCCGGTAAAGGCCATATCGGGGGAAGTCCGCTCAAAGCATAAGATTGACCCGGGCAGGTGCATACGCTGCGGACTATGCGGGAAGCTTTGCCCCAAGGAAGCGATACTTGACGAAAGCGGCAATAAGGTTGCCCGAACAGACAAGAAGGACTGGCTGCATCCCGCCATGAACACGGCCGCCTGCGTTGGCTGCTCGCTTTGCGTTGAGGCTTGCCCGAAAAGCTGTCTTGAGATAGGCGGCCCCGCGTTCCACGGAGATATACACACAGTGGCGGAATTAAAGCGTCCGGAGAGCTGCATAGGCTGCGGCCTATGCGAAAAGCACTGCCCCATAGGAGCTATAGCAATGAAAACAAATGAAGAGCCCAGCTCCTTCAGAGAATACAGGGAGGAAAAGAATATGTGGATGTATAAAGCGTACTGTCGTATATTTCAGGCGGTGCTCAAAGTAGGCAACTATTTCATGGGCTACCGCATGCCTGACTACATCGAAGGCCCCGGCTGCATAAAGCGCATGCCTGAGCTGCTCAAAAAGGATAACGTCAACAATATACTTCTTGTCACCGGGCCCAACATAACCAAGCGCGGTCTGAACCGGGGTCTTATGGAAGCACTGGACGAGGCGGGCATAAGCTACACCGTATTCAACCACATAGGGGCGAACCCCACCAGCGATATGGTTGAAGAGGGCGTGAAGCTTTATCATGAAAAGGGCTGCCAGGCCATTATTGCCTTCGGCGGAGGCTCTCCTATGGACTGCGCCAAGGGCATAGGCGCCCGTATCGCCCGACCCAACAAGTCTATAGCCCAGCTTCAGGGCCTGCTGAAGGTATTCAAAAAAATACCTGTCTTCTACGCCGTGCCTACCACCGCAGGTTCAGGCTCCGAAACCACCGTGGCGGCGGTCATAACCGACACCGCCACCCACCACAAGGCGGCTATTATGGATACTCATCTCATACCCCGATGCGCAGTGCTGGATCCCGAGCTTACCGTAGGCCTGCCTCCTTTCACCACCGCCTGCACCGGTATGGACGCCCTGAGCCACGCTGTCGAAGCTTACACCAATCACACCTACAATACAAAGCTGGAAAACGACCTCGCCAAGCAGGCCGTAAAGCTAATTTACGACAACCTGCTCAATGCCTATAAGGACGGCACGAATATAGAGGCGCGTCAGAACATGCAGAAGGCCGCCTTCTTTGCGGGCCGCGCCTTCACCCGGGGCTGCGTAGGCTACGTTCACGCCGTAGGCCACACCATATCCGGCCTGTACAATATCGCCCATGGACTTGCCATGGCTGTGATACTGCCCCATGTGATGCGTCAGTATGGTCCCGCAGCTTACCCCCGCCTTGTCGAACTCGCCGACGTCTGCGGCATAGAGGGCGCCAGCAATGCCGAAAGAGCCAACAGGTTCATTTTATGGATAGAAGATATGAACAGGGAGATGGGGCTGCCGACCTGTCTCGATATGATAAAGGAGCAGGACATTCCGCAGATGATAAAGTGGGCGATGAAGGAGGGGAATCCCCTCTACCCCACCCCCGTTACCTGGACGGAGGCCGACTTCCGCAAGCTCATAGATACCCTCCCCGTACATCCAAATAATGGAAAAAATTTTAAATAGTACTTGCAAAACAAAAGTGGGCAGTCTATACTCATATTAGATAGTAGAACTACCCACTTTCATTTTATTTCCTGTAATTCACCCCAAACATTGGCATAAATTCCTTTACAAGTTCAATATGTATCTTTGGGCGCTATATGCGTCTCAATAAAGCACAACGAAACCAAATATAAAGGAGGAATTACCGTAATGGCACTTCAGGCGGAAGAAAAAAAGCGTTTTGAACAGATCGCCAAGGAGCTGCGCCTTACCATAATCGATGTTATGGCGTGGTCCGGCGGCGCCCATGTGGGCGGTTCTCTGAGCATTGTAGAGATACTTACCCTGCTCTACTTCAAGTATCTCAACATCGACCCAAAGAATCCCAAGTGGGAGGATCGGGACAGGTTCATACTTTCCAAGGGCCATACCGCGGCGGGCTACATACCCGTCCTTGCCAAACGCGGCTATTTTGATGAGGATCTGCTCAAATCCTTCAACCATTTCGGCAGCCCCTTCGCCATGCACCCGGACTGCAACAAAGTCATTGGCTGCGACGCCTCTGCCGGCAGTCTTGGCCACGGCCTCAGCATGGCGGTAGGTCTGGGACTCGGCGCAAAGCAGCTGAAAAAGCCCTGGAAGACGGTATGTCTCATGGGCGACGGCGAATGCTGCGAGGGCAGCGTGTGGGAGGCCGCGATGAGTGCCGCCCACTTCAAGCTGGATAACATTGTAGGCATAGTTGACCGCAACAGGCTTATGATAGACGGCTGCACAGAGGACGTTATGGCCCTTGAGCCCTTTGCAGACAAGTGGCGTGCCTTCGGCTGGAACGTTATCGAAGTAAACGGCCACGACCTGGATGAGCTGGACTGCGCGCTGGATGCCGCATGGAAGGCCGAAGGCAAGCCCACCCTGATACTGGCCAATACCGTGAAGGGCAAGGGCGTTGACTTCATGGAAAACAACGTTGTATATCACTATGCCTCCGGCGACTCCGCCCTGTGCGAAAAGGCCAAGGCTTCCATAATGAGAGGATAAGGGAGGGAAAAGCAATGGCAGTAATTACAGGAACCAACTGGAACGCATACGACGCCTCCACTATGACCGCAAAGGAGATATATGGGCGCACCCTTGCCGCCCTTGCGGAAAACAACGACAGGATAGTCGGCGTCACAGCCGACCTTGAAAAGACCACCGCAATAAAGTTCTTCGCAGATAAATTCCCCGAGAGGTTCTATAACGTGGGTATAGCGGAACAGAACATGATGGGTATAGCGGCCGGCCTGGCCAAGGCGGGCTTCATACCCTTTGCATCAACCATGGCCATATTCGCCTGCATGAGGGCAGGCGAACAGGTGCGCACGGACATAGCTTACCAGAATCTGCCGGTAAAGATAATAGCCACCCACGCCGGCATATCCTTCGGCCACGCCGGCACCACCCACCACTGCACCGAGGACTTCGCCATTATGAGGGCCATACCCAACATGACGGTGATCTGCCCCGCGGACGGCATAGAAACCAGCAAAGCTGTTCAGGCCTGCGTAGACCTCCCCGGCCCCGTATATGTGCGCATAGGCCGCGGCTTTGAGCCACCTGCATATGCCGACGACAACTATACCTATGAGATCGGCAAGGCCATCACCATGCATGAAGGCACCGACCTGACCATAATCACCTGCGGCATAGGCGTGCTTCAGGCCGTGAACGCCGCTAAAACTCTTGCCGAGACAGACGGCCTCAGCGTCCGCGTGATAAATATGCACACCATAAAGCCCATAGACCGCGAAGCCATAATGAGCGCCGTAGTAGACACCCGCCGCATACTCACCGTGGAGGAGCACAACGTGCTGGGCGGCCTGGGCGACGCCGTGGCCAGCGTAATAGCCGAATCCGGCAAGGGCTGCGTATTCAAAAAGCACGGCATGCAGGACACCTTCGCCACCATCGGCTATGCTGAAGACCTGTACTCCTACTATCAGTTCGACGCAAACGGCATAGTAGATAAGGTCCGCGAAATGATGGGTATGGAGTTTGAGCCGGACGAAAACTGGGACGACGAATAAGGAGGCGGTACTATGTCAGCATCTCCTCAGGACTTAATGACGGCAAAGCTGTTCTTCAACGCAGCATTCCCCACAATGCAGGTGCTGCTTGACGATGATCCCAAGCTGCATAAGAAATTCCAGAACTTCAACGCCACGGTGCAGTTCGGCGCAATGAACGACGGCGAGCTGCTCTGCTGCCACCTGATATTCCAGAACGGCAATCTCACCGTAGTTCAGGGCCCGGCAGAAAAAAGCGACATTTCTCTCACTTTCTCCTCAGTAGAGAAGATGAACTCCCTTTTGAAGGGCGGTCTCTCGCTGCCCTCCATAAAGGGCAACTTAAGTCTCCTTCCCAACGTGTTGTCCATACTCATGGGTTTGAAGATAATGACCAAGCCCAACGATAAGCTGAAAAACGACACGGAAAAGCTGCTGAAGGTAAAATGCAGCCTGTACATGATAACCCGCGCCCTCAGCCAGTACAACAAGCTGGGCGATCCGGACATGCAGGAGTTCTGCCGCCGTCAGCCTGACAGGATCTACCAGTTTCAGGTGGAGCATGACGGCCAGCCGGACTACATAGCCTGCTACCTCAGGGTAAAGGCGGGACAGTCCAAATCCGGCCATGGGGTGTACACCCGCCGCAGCCCCTTCGTGCTGTTCCACTTCTTCTCGCTGGACGGCGCGCTGAAGGTGCTGGGCAAGGAGTGCGAGTTTGTTGAGGGCGTGGAAAAGGGCTACGTGGAGACCATAGGCAGCCCGGAATACGCCTGCTACCTGAATGACTACATGGCAATATTACAGGGTATGCTCACCTGATGATTGGGGGGAAAGTATATGAAGACAGTATATTTCGATAAGGACATACCCCGGATACTCGCTACCAAATTCGCCGCCAAGCACGCCAAGGGCCTGCTATACGGCAGCCTCAACGCGGTAAAATACTTAAAGGATCTGCCCGAGACCCCGCTGCCCGCAGGCGACTGGGTAAGGGTGAAGAATATCGCCTGCGGCCTCTGCGGAACGGATATCAGCTTCTTCAAGGCAACCACCGGCACCAACTCCGCCTTCGAACCCATACCCGGCTCCAAGCGCACATATCTGGGCCACGAAAACGTCGGCGTCATAACCGAGGTCGGCAAAGACGTTACAGAGTTCAAGGTCGGCGACAGGGTAACCATCCGCGCCTACATGGCAGGATGCGACACAAAAGGCTTAAAGGATCGCTGTGAATACTGCAAGCGGGGCGACTATAACTTCTGCACCAACTATGGCACGGCCTCTCCATACGGCGACATAGTGACCGGAGCGGGCTGGAGCGACAGCTTCATATACCCTGCGAAGGGTTTAGCAAAGGTATATGACGAAATAACCGATGAACAGGCCGTAATGGTTGAGCCCACCTGCGTATCCGTACATTCCGTGCTGCGTTCCAGGCCCCAAAAGGGCGAAAAGATTCTGGTCATGGGCTGCGGCACAATAGGCCTCGGCGTCATACAGGCCATAAAGATAGTGGAGCCTGACTGCGAGGTCTGGGCCATGGAGCGCGTCAAGACCAAGCAGGAATTTGCCCTGAAGCTGGGGGCCGACCACATACTCAGCGGCGACCCCTACAAGGCCGCGGCCGAGGCCACAGGCGGCAGCGAGATATATACCGGCATGAAGGGCAACAAATACTTCTTCGGCGGGTTTGACAGGATATACGACTGCATAGGCGGCGACTGGTCAAACCATACCGCGGTAAGGCTCCTCAAGGCCCGGGGAACCCTCGTCAAGATAGGCCACCACATGCGGGCCATAACCTTTGACGAAAGTCCCATCTGGTGGCAGGAACTGACCCTGGTGGGGGTGGACGCACACGGCATGGAGCACTGGCAGGGCCGGGATCTTTATACCTTCGACCTTGTTCAGGAGTGGATACGGGACGGCATATACAAGCTGGACGGCTTCGTCACCCATCATTTCAAGCTGGACGACTACAAGGAAGCTTTAAAACTGGCACTTGAAAATCCGCCGGACGTTGTTAAAATAGTTCTTGACTGCGAATAATCCCTGAAAGGTAACTATTTTTTCCTATGAGCGAGAAGAAGACGTCCACCGACGGTCTCATGAAGATTGGCGAGCTTGCCAAAGCTGCCAACGTAAACGTATCAACGCTGAAGTTTTATGTTAAAGAAGAGCTTATCCGCCCGGCCCTCAAGACCGGGCGGAACATGTCCTGGTATTCTCCCGATTGCGTAGCCACCATACGGGCAATACGCATGCTGCAAAGGGAACGGTTTTACCCCCTTTCTGTGATAAAGCATCTGCTGAGCTCTTCCGGAGCCGGAAGCCCACCGGAGCTCGCACTGCTGGACGCCATACACAAGGTTGATTACCGCACCACCGGCGACGCCGTGCCGCTAAGCGAGGCGGCTCGGCAGACCCGCCTAACTGCCGAGCAGATACGCACCCTTCTCAGCCGCGGCATAATCAGCGGCACAAGAAGCGGCAGAAAGCAGCTGTTTACCGCCTATGACATAAGTATAATGGGTCTTATACGCCGGCGTATGGAAGCCGGTATCCCATTTGAGCAGTCCGCATCCGCATTTGAGATTTATTCCGAAGCGCTCTGCGGCGCGGTTCAGGAGGACATCCGTTCCTTCATAGATCAGGCCATAGTGGACCCAGCCTTTTCTGCCGAAGAAGGCGCCAAGCGCATACGTATCTCGGATGAAACGCTGGATAACTTCATCGATATGAAACGCCGCGAGCTAAACCGCATATACGGCTCTGAGTATCTGGAGCTGCTGTATGGCTTTGGCGATGTACTGCGCGGTGTTCCCGGCCGCCTTGCAGAGTTTTTCTCCCGCGAAGGCTTGCCGGAGGCAGCGGCCATGTCCCTCGTAAAGGACGGCCTGCCCACCGGCATGGATAACCTCGATGCATGCGTAAAGCGATTCAACTCCCTCGTTTCGGCAAGAGAATCCGACATTTCCTGCTGTATAAGCAAATGCGCGGCTAACAGGGATTATTTCGCAGCCCTCGACCCCGAAGGAACGGAGCTGCCTCTGTGTGCTCACTGTCTCAAGGCAAGCTGGCTGTGTACCGCGCCCTCGGTACTGCGCTGCACAGATATTGCCGCGAAAGCCTTTGATGGGCTGCTCAGCTTTATCCTCGCCGCTTATCCCGAAAAGGGCGAGATGATGTTCGATAAGCTTCGCGCTCTGCTGACCGACCAATATTGATATCTATCGCAAAAAAATGGCGGTATGATATCCCTTCATTCCGTTCTCCTTAGTTGTTTTCGCCATTGCCTGAACCGTCTGAATGGGATATTATATATGATATGCATCGGGCACAAATCACGGCGGACGCATGCTTATTTCCCCGATGATGGAAGAGCTAAATACCCTACAGGAGGCAATTACAAATGCTGGCAACAGGCATAAAGAACAAAATAGAGCTCAATGTAACTGACAAAAACACCGCTAAAGCCGTCGGCAGCGGCACACTCGAAGTATACGCTACGCCGCAGATGGTCAATCTCATGGAGACCTGCGCATGCTTCAGCGTGGAGCCGTATATGGAGCCCGGCAAGACTACAGTAGGCATCAGTCTCAACATATCCCACGTCAGCGCCACACCCGCCGGCCTCAAGGTATGGTGCGAGAGCGAACTTACCGCCATAGACGGCCGCAAGCTCACCTTCAGCGTTTCCGCCTACGATGAGCACGGCCTCATAGGCGAGGGCACCCATGAGCGGTTCATAGTGGATATACAGAAGTTCATGGCAAAGACCCAGGGGAAGCTGAAGCAATAGATTTTGAAAACAGAACAACACAAAATGCCGGCTAAGCCGGCATTTTTTTATCTGTTATTCCGTAAGGCCGTTTATGGCTACAAGGTTCTCCGGTGCCGCATTCTCTGACTGGCCGAAGTAATAGGTCAGTATGTCCACTATGGCGGGAACGCTGGAGGAACCGGAAAGGCCGTATGGTACGCATATCACTATTGCTATCTCGGGCTGCTCCCGGGGAGCAAAAGTAACGAACCACGAGGTGTTCTCGATATCTATGTTCTTTGCCCGTCGGCCTATCTGAGCAGAGCCGGTCTTGCCGCCGAACATTTCGGTATCGATATACTTCTTGCGGAATTCCGGATAATCCTTAAAGGCGCTGGAGGCTGTGCCGCCATCCTCCGGGGATACGACGCCCTTCATTCCGCTGCTCACCGCGTCCCAAATGTCGTCGGAGATTTCTATCTGGTTGTACACGCTGGGAGCAACATTCTTTACGGTGCTGCCGCTGCTGTCCATCACCTTATCTACTATGTGGACGTCGTACACCGTGCCGCGGTTGGCAAGTGCGCTTACATAGCGGGCTACGGCGACGGGCGTGACCAGCGTAGTACCCTGGCCAAACCCGGCACGGATGGTCTGAGTGGGCTTCCACTGTATCTCGTTGAGCAGGGAGGAAATGCTGTTTATCCAGTCCTTGCGCATCTGAGTTATACCCTCGGGAATATCTATCTCCTCGCTTATTATCCTTCGTATCTCAGGGCCCTTGTTGGTTATGTCACCATCCTGAAGCTCCATGAGGCGCTTGGCACAGCGGTTTATTGCCTCCTCGTCTACCTCGGCGTTTCGGCTTTCCACAAACTTTACCAGGGTTTCCTTCAGCTTGCGGTAAACCAAGCCGGGAAGGCTTGTCTTCTGGTTTGCAATGTCCAGCGTGCCGTCCTCTCCCGTAAGTGTATTGTCAAACAGTACCTTCTGGCCACCCACGATACCCTCTGTCTCGCCGGTAAGCTCTATGCCGGTGCGGCTGGTGAGGCCGAATTTGCCCGCCCATTCGTTGAGCTTGTCTATGCCCAGGCGATACGCCGCCTCGCAGAAGTAGTAGTTGCAGGAGTTCTTTATGGCGTCCGCCAGTGTCTGATTCGCGTGCTGGCCTATCTTGCTCCTGCTATTCAGGTGGCACTTAGGAGCGTTCTGCTCTATGGTTTTTTCATTGCCATTTTCATCGGTATACTTGATTATATACTGATAGTCGCAGCTTATGCGTTCGTTAATATCCAGAACACCCTCTGCCGCCGCCGCCACGCCGGTGGCCATTTTAAATATGGATCCGGGCGCCAGCTTTGTGGATATTGCCTTGTTTCGGGTGGGTGTGGTTTCCACAGAAAACTCGCTGTTGAAAAGCTCCTGATTCTGCTCAGGGCTGAGGCCCGCTATGAACCAGTTTGGGTTGAAGGAGGGATAGGATGCCATGGCAAGTACCTGCCCGGTGTTTACGTTCATGACCACAGCGGCACCGGTCTTTGCCGTCTTTATGCCCTCCACGTCGTCGTTAGTAGCCTTTTCGTAATCCGCATATCTCTCCAGAAGCTGCTTTTCTTCCTTTTCGTCTATCTTGGCTATGAGATCCTCAAGGGCCTTTTCAACGACGGTCTGGAGGTTTATGTCAATGGTGAGCATAACGTCGTCGCCGTCCTTTGCGGGCGTATAGGAAAGCTCCCGTATGGCGCTGCCGTTTTTGTTCTTTTCCAGCACCCTCTCGCCCTTGCGCTCGTTGGTGGAGCCTGTCAGATACTCCTCCATCGTGTATTCGATGCCGGATACTCCTATATAGTCGTCATATGAATAGCCCTTCTCCTTTACCATCTCCTCTGTCGCCGTCCTGCCAAGATAGCCGAGGATGTGCGCCGCCGTAGTGCCGCGCGGATACACGCGTGTAGTACTCTGGCTGGTCTGTAAGCCGGTAAGCTCGTCCGCCCGCAGCTTAATCTCCGCCACTACCTCCATGCTCACATCGTAGGCTATGGTAATAGGCTCATAGGCGCGGTAGTTGTTGAGCAATACCTCCTGACGTATGGATATGACCTTGTTGGCGTCCTCAAAGGACAGATCTTCCGGTATGAACCACAGGGCGCGAAGCTTTGTATAGGCTTCCTCGGCTGTGGGCCATGTACTTGTGTCCCACTTGGACTTGTCCTCTATCTTTTCGTTTTTCTTCAGGGATTCGGTTATATTGAAGCCCATGGACTGGCAGAAGTTTTTGTACCTGGCCACCTGTGCCGCCCTGCTCTTCACACCCCACTCATATTCGAGCCTGCCATCCTCGCCAAGGCGTATATACGATGTGTCGATGGTCTTACCGCCGCCGTCCTCTATTATCTTTATGGCCTTGATGAGAGAATCGGTATATGTGGCGGAGTCGTAATCGGTACGGTTGTCCGCATCCCGAAGGAACTCCACATTATAGCTGTTTTTGCTGTATGCCAATACTACTCCGTTGCGGTCGAGTATCCTGCCGCGGGTGCCCTTTATGTCTATTGAGCTGGTGCTGGTATTCGCGGCCGCCTCAGCATACTGTGCGCCTTCTACTATAGTGACCTCGTGAAGCTTATATATAAGCGCGCCCATAAGGCACATCAGAACCAACGATATTATTATGAACCTTGATATGCTGTTCTTCATTATTTTATTCCTCCGGCGCTTCTGTCATAGCGCTTCTTGGCGGAAAGCATCAGCCTGGGCTTGAGCAGCGCGTGCGCCGGTATGCACAGCGCCGCGCTCATAAGCGCCGAGGGCACCATATAGGTTATCAGCATACCGAAATACGAAAACCTTCCGCCCACCATCCTGGTAAGTATTGCCATGAGGTTTTCCTTCAAGAAAGCGCATACGCCAACCGTCAGCACCGGGATAATCATATTGTCCGCAAAATATTTTTTATAGAATATGCCTCCCACGGAGCCGGCAACCATATAGGCTATGGCGTTTATGCCTACCGCCTTGCCGAAAAGTATATCTATGACAAGCCCGGCAGCACAGCCAACCGCCGCAGCCTCGGTGGCGCCCAGCTGTATTCCCATGCATACTATCACCACCAGCACGCAGTCCGGCACTACGCCGGCTATATTTACTTTTGCGAACAGCACAGAATCGAGATACATCCCGATTATTATGCTTATAGCCGCATACAGCCGGTACATTACTCTGTCGTTTCCTCCTCTTTGGTATCGACCTTTACTATCATTACCTCCTCGAGCCTGAGGAAATCCACCGCCGGCTCGATTATGGCGTTTCTTTCTTCCGCATCGTCGTTTGAGCGGGATACCTCAGTCACCGTACCTATGGCTATGCCCTTTGGAAAGGTGCCGCCTATGCCCGAGGTAACTATGGTATCGCCGGGAACCAGATCATAGCCGCTTGGCAGATAGTAAAGCTCCAGCGTCTCCTTTTCGTCGGTATTGAGTATACCTCGCGCAAAGCCGTAGTCGCGTGTGCGCTCCACCATGGCGCTTATATCAGAGGTGCTGTCAATTATAGCGGTTACCTTGCAGGTATTTGCACTGACGCTGTTTACGCGGCCGACCAGCCCCTGCGAGTTCACCACCGCCATATTTTCCTCAACGCCGTCCTTACGGCCGGCATTTACCGTAAATTCACTGAACCATATACCCTGACTTTTGCCTATTACGGTAGAGGTTATATAGCTGTAGTTATCGGTAATATCCGTGTAATTCAAAAGATCCTTGAGGCGCGAGTTTTCCTCCCGCAGCGTCTCCAGCTCGCTTTCGATTATCTCGTACTGAGCCAGCTTTACCCTAAGCTGCTCGTTTTCCTTATCAAGATCCGTAGAGCTGAAAACCCTCTCAAAAAAGTGTATTATGGAATTGGACGCCTTAACGGAAAAGCTCTGTACCGGCTTGACCACAGAGTTTACCGTATCCTCAATAAAGGACACCTTTGCCCTGTCCCGGTATGTGGCCGCTATGAATATAGACAGCACAGCTACTATTATCAGGATTATCAAAAAGCCCTTGCTGCGAAAAAAATCGTGCATTACCTGCTCCTTATCGTTACGCCTCGGGAAAAACTTCCCACGGCCGCTATATACAAACTCATTATAAAACTCCGATAATTATTATAAATGCAAGTACCGCCATGCGCAAGGCATGACGGCAAATCGTTACATTTGTTTAAAAACCAGGCCGGATTTTGCCATATTGCAATGCTTATGCGGTCAGCTCACCGTCCTGTATGCAGTCTATTCTGTCCTTTATGTCCAGCGCCTTCAGCGCACCCAGCACTACACAGTTCTCCGCCTCGTCGGCTACGCGCACCTCCATCTGAGTCTCACGGCTCACATACTCTGCAAGTCCGTCCAGCATGGCTCCGCCGCCGGTCAGCGTTATGCCGTTGGTATATATATCCCCCGCAAGCTCCGGCGGCGTCTCCGCCAGCGTATCCTTTATTGCGCCCACTATGCGGCGCACCGGCTTTATTATGGCATAGCTTATCTCACCCTGTCCTACGACTATGCTTTTGGGCAGCCCGGTATCCATGCTTCTTCCCCGCACCTCCATATGCTCGTCCCCACCCATGAGGGCGCTGCCCAGTGTGAGCTTTATCTGCTCCGCAGTACGTTCGCCTATGCTGAGCTTATATTCCCTGGCTATGTACTCCACTATGGCCTTGTCAATGTGCGTGCCGCCCGTGCGGACTGACTTATGGCAGGCTATGCCGCCCAGCACCACCACTGCGGAATCCGTAGTTCCTCCGCCTATATCCACCACCATGTTGCCCACAGGATCGCTCACAGGCAGTCCTGCGCCTATGGCGGCGGCAAGGGCCTCGTTCAGCACTATCATATCCCTTGCGCCCGCGTTCTTTGCAGCCTCCATCAGCGCCCTGCGCTCTATATCGTTTACGCACAGGGGCAGACAAAGCCCAAGGCGTATGCCTACCGGCCCTGCCTTTCTGCCCAGCGCCTCGGTTATAGTGAAGCGAATCATGGCTTCCGCCAGCGCCATGTCCGCTATCACGCCGTCCCTCATCGGGTAGCTTACGGTTATCTGCCCCGGGGTGCGGCCCAGCATCTGCATGGCTCTGTCGCCCAGCTCGAGTATCTCCCTTTCGCTGCCTGTGGACACCGCCACGGCGCTGGGCTCCCTAAGCACTATTCCTCTGCCCCTTATGGCTGCAAGGGTGTTCACGGTTCCAAGATCCAACGCCACCGCCTCGCCGAATATATCCCTCAAAAATTTTATTCCAAGCATAGAAATACCTCCGTGTGATCTTCACAAAAAAGTATTTCCATATATTGTTACAGATATACCCTCCGGGTTTGCGTTTGGCCGCAGGCTGTGATATTCTACAATATGTGATTTTTTGAGAATTTTTTTGAGGTGAAATGTATGGAGCTTATTCTCGCTTCCCAGTCTCCCCGCCGCAGGGAGCTTTTCAGCCTTGTGGGCCTCGATTACACCGCTATAACCAGCGACGCCGACGAGAACATACCCTTTACCGAGCCCGGGGATTTTGTAGAGCAGCTTGCCCTTCGCAAGGCGGGCGCCGTAAAGAAGGATAAGCCCGGCGCCTGTGTGGTCGGCGCGGACACCATAGTATGGCTCGATGGAGAAATAATCGGCAAGCCCAGGGACCCCGAGGACGCCGTCAGCATACTGAAAAAGCTTTCCGGCAAAACGCACACGGTATACACCGGCGTTGCGGTACTGACCGATCAGGGCTGCGACGTATGCCATGACACCACCGAGGTGACCATGGAGGCTATACCCGAGGCCGACATACGCGCCTATGTAGCCTCCGGCGAGCCGCTCGACAAGGCGGGGGCATACGGCATACAGGGCCCTGCCGCGGTATTCGTAAAGCGGGTGGAGGGCTGCTATTTTACCATAATCGGTATGCCCATGCACAAGCTGTACCATATGCTCGCCAAGGTCGGCATATACCCGGACTGGCAAAGGGCAGCGAGAACATAATATAAAGCATATGAAAGAGCCTCACCTAAATGGGGCTCTTCTCTGTTTATCTTTAGCTTTTTTAAGGATGAAACGGACATCTATCCCCAAGGCACTGTCCATTCATAGGATAAAAGCCGCAAATTATTTTTTCCGGCATTTCAAGCCTTATACCGAATTTCTCTTCTATGAACTCCGCCGCAGCGCTTACAGCTGTAAAGCTGTCCCGCTTGCAGCACCGCGGGCCACCTATGGCCGCTATTCTTTCCAGTGCTTCGGACGTCATAAGGTTGGCTAAACCCCATTCCTGCCCGCTAAGCGGCGTTGCTCCGGTTATTATGCTTATTGCCATTCCGCAGCTGACTGCTGCACCGCAGCAGCCCCAGAACCCGCATATCCCACCCGGCGCCTGCTCTCCCCTGTTTTTCATTTCATCCAATGCGGCATTCAGATCCACATCGCCTCCGCAGTTATGAAAAGCAGATATAATCGCAGAGCCCACGAGTATGTGGTGTTCCGGGCCGTGCATATGCACCGCAGGTTGTGCCATCAGCTTCCGCATTATTTCTATTGGGTTTTTACTCTTTGTGCTGCCGCACACGCTGCGGATCAACTCCACAGCGTTGGTACTGTGGCATTTATCGCATATATAGTGGCCGTTCTTACAGGCGGCGTTAGTCTGAAATATCCTGTGGCACAGCTCGCATTCTATCGTTTTCGGCGAATTAAAATACTCAAGCTCGGCTCCGCAAATAATGCAGTTGTTTTTGTTGTCCACTTTACCTCCTGCTTTTTAAACGGTGTTTGTGCTCTAAACCTTTTACAGCACCATTACAAGCGTCCCCGCGGTTATGAGCGCGGCCCCCACCGCGCTTTTCCATGTGAATTTCTCATGCAGCAACACAAACGCAAGTATCAGCGTTATGACTACGCTCAGCTTGTCTATTGGCACTACCTTGCTCACCTCGCCTATCTGTATGGCCCTATAATAGAAGAGCCACGACGCGCCGGTGGCAAGGCCGGACAGGCACAGGAACAGCCAGCTCTTGGGCGTTATCTCGCTTATTCCGCCCTGCTGATTGGTGATCAGCACCATGACCCACGCCATCACCACGACCACCATAGTGCGTATGGCCGTGGCGAGGTTGGAGCCAACACCCTCTATGCCTACCTTGGCAAGTATGGACGTCGCGGCGGCAAACACCGCGCTCAGTATGGCGCATACAAGCCACATACAGCTTACACCTTCTTTTTTAAAAGCGCCTATTTTCGCATTTCCCTAGCTATTTCGTACATCATTATGCCGGCGGCCACTGAGGCGTTGAGGCTCTCAGCCCTTCCGAACATGGGCAGCCTGTATTTATCGCACAGCGCCGCCACAGCATCTGACACTCCGTTGCCCTCGTTTCCTATTATAAGCACGCAGCGGCGGCCGGGCTCGGGCAATATCTCATTTCCTGCGAGGTGGCCGCATATCAGCCTGAAATCCTCAGACTTCAGCTTTACAAGCTCAGCAGCAAGCTCACCCTGCCATATGGGCAGGTGATATATGCTGCCCATTGTAGAACGCAGCACCTTTGGGCCAAATGGGTCTGCGCAGCCGGAACTCAAAAGCAGCCCCGCAGCACCCATAGCATCGGCTGTGCGTATTATGGTCCCCATATTACCCGGGTCCTGCACGCAGTCCAGCGCCACTATAAGGCCTTCCGGATACTCGTCCGGGAGCTTAATATCCGGGGTCTTTACCGCCGCGCAGACGCTCTGCGGGTTGTCAGTATCCGTCATGCTCTCCAGGACATGCCGCGTCACCTGATACACGCTGCCATTCGGGCAATACACAGGCTCACGGCCCTCCTCGACGAACAGCGAATCTATCTCCGCGCCTGAGGAAACGGCCTCCGTAACAAGCCTTTCGCCCTCTATCAGGTGCAGTCCCGTCTCCCTTCGGCCCTTTTTGGTAAGCAGTGAACGTACAAGCTTTACCGTTGGATTACGGGTGCTCTGTATAAGCATTGGCGCATCCTCCCTTTAATCAAACAGCGCAGCCGTTTCTGACTGCGCTATTTTATTTAAGCTTATTAGGCCCTTGCCTCGACAGCGATATCGGCCAGCTTCTTGAAGGCCGCCATATCGTTTACGGCGAGATCGGCCAGAACCTTGCGGTTCACATCCACGCCAGCCTTCTTCAGGCCGTCGATCATGCGGCTGTAAGTGGTGCCGCAGATGCGTGCGCCGGCGTTGATACGGGCGATCCAAAGCTTGCGGTACTCGCGCTTTTTGAGCTTACGGCCAACGTAGGCATAAGCCATAGAACGCATTACCTGCTGGGAAGCTGCACGGTACTGCTTGCTCTTAGCACCATAGTAGCCCTTTGAAAGTTTAAAGACCTTGCGGCGCTTTTTAACGGCATTAACTGCTCTCTTTATTCTTGCCATGATTCATTTCCTCCTACTTATAAGGTATCAGCTCGCGAACCTTTTTGGCTTCGCACTCGGCAATAAAGCCGCCCTTACGCAGTCTGCGGCCGCGCTTAGTGGTCTTTTTGGTAAGAATGTGGCTCTTATAGGCCTTTGCTCTCTTGATCTTGCCGGACTTGGTAACGCTGAAGCGTTTTGCGGCACCCCTATGGGTCTTGATTTTCGGCATGGGGTATTCCTCCTGTATTAATTGGTTTTTGGTGTTAATATCATGAACATATTGCGTCCCTCCTGCTTAGCAGGGCGGTCGATCGCAGCACTGTCCTTGACCATATCGTAGAAAGTGTCCATTACGTCCAGTCCCAGGTCGCCGTGCTTTATCTGGCGGCCCCGGAAGCGGATGCTCACCTTTACCTTGTCCCCGTTCTTGAGGAACTTTTCGGTTGCCTTGGCTTTAACTTCCATATCGTGGGTATCGATAGTGGCGGAAAGGCGTATCTCCTTTATATCGATGACCTTCTGGTTCTTCTTGGCTTCCTTTTCCCGCTTGCCCTGCTCAAACTTGTACTTTCCGTAGTCCATTATCTTGCATACGGGCGGCGTGGCCTGAGGGGCTATCTTGACGAGGTCAAGCCCCGCTTCTTCGGCCATGCGAAGAGCGACGTCGCTATGAACAACGCCCTGCTGGTTGCCGTTCTCGTCGATAAGGCGCACTTCCTTATCGCGGATCTCCTCGTTGATCTGAAGTTCTTCCTTGGCTATGGTGGACACCTCCATATAAAAAATTCAGCGGGCCTGAAGACCCGCCGAATACATTAGCTCAAATCCTTGCCTGTATTTACCGCGCCTGGCTGAATTCTGCCGGCGGGTGAGAAGCGGGCTGCTTCTGCTTTGCCGTTGGTTATTATATCACATTCGGGATATTTGTCAACAGTATATTCGCTGTTTTTCTGTGCTTTTATGCCTTCAGCATGCTCCTGCAATAACCTCTGAGGCTTTCTATGCTGCCCTCGGCATCCGTTGCGCTGGTTATCTTAGCGCTGCCCTGAGCGTACTCGTCTCTTCCACCGCCCTTGCCGCCTGCCGCTGCGTTCACCGCCTTTATAAGCTCCCTCATGCTGGTCTTGACGTTCCTGCCGCGTGCCAGCTGATATACGAGGCTGTCCCCGTTCTCGCCAAAGAGCATCGCGAGGACGTTTTCGTCCCTTATGAGCATATCGCCAAGGTTCTTCAGCTCGTTCATGGAGCTGCCCTTCTGCATATCTATTATAAGTTTTGTGGCACCTATCACCTCCGCCTTGCCGAGCAATTCCGCCGCGATGAATTCGTTTAGCTTCTCGGTGCGCTCCTTGAGCTGATGTCTTGCGGCGGTGAGCTCGTCCCCCTGACGCAGAACTGCATTGAGCACGTCCTCCTGCTTTGCACTGAAGCGAACTGCAAGAGAATCCACGATATCCTGATTATTCAGCGAATCCTCGACGGCGCGCATGCCGCAGGCGAACCATATGCGGGTGCCTCCCTTGTATTTTATATGGGCGGTTATCTTTATGTATCCTACCTCGCCGGAAAAAGCTACATGTGTGCCGCAGCAGGTGCAGGAATCTACCTCTCCCCCGTCAAAATACACTATGCGGATATCTCCCTTGAGGCCCTTGGCCTGCTTGCGCAGCGTGATATTCTCAAGCTCCTCGCCCTGAACTGTCTCGTATGTAACGGGAACATTGCGCTGCACCGCGCGGTTAGCCTCTCGCTGAAGTTCCTTTATCTGCTCATGGGTGAGCTGTGTGTCGAGGTCTATGGTAGCATAGTCCTCCGCCATGTGGAAGCCTACGTTCTTGGCTCCGAACAGCTTACTTGCCATGCCGGAAATTATATGTTCTCCGCTGTGCTGCTGTGTGTGGTCCAGGCGGGGCCCGGCATCGGCGGCTATCTTTACCTTTGCACCCGCTTCTACGGCCTTATCGCAGAGATGCCATACCTCGCTGCCCTCCTCGCGGGCGTGGGTCACGCGGGAATTCCCAATAAAGCCCGTATCTGACAGCTGTCCTCCGCTTTCCGGAAAAATAGAGGTAACATCGGTAAGTATCTCAAAGCCGTTCTCCACGGCTCTGCACCTAAGCACTGTAGCCTCGCATTCCAGCGCGCCGTTTTCGTAATAAGCCCTTTTAGTCATAAAGCACCAATGTCCTTTCAGATATGCTTATAGCATACAAAAACCGGCCTGAAATTGCAACAGTTCAAAAGGCTGCCCTAATATTATCGGGCAGCCTCGGAGTGTCTCAATATGCGGTATTTCAGTTTTGGCTGCCCTGGCGGAATTTTTCCTCTATGGGTATATCCCCCACCCGCCAGTCGTCGGTATACGGCGCAGTCCCCGCCGAAAGCTCTACGCGCTCCTCCGGCGCCTTGGCTATCGTAAGCCCCGCCCTTATCGCAGCAGTCTCTGCGTCATCGGGGTCCCCCTCCCGTATCACGCACTCCGTGCCGGGGGCGATATGATACCACATCCACCTTGCATCCGGCACCGTAAGCCGCACGCAGCCGTGGGAATCCGCCACGCCCAGCTTATTGAAGGAGGCCGCCTCGTATGCGTTCACGTCCTTTGCGGTGTACAGCGTGGTGTGAAAGTAAATCGCCTTGCGTATCTGCGTCCAGTACTGCCCGTACCTTCCGTCCCGGGCGAACTTCGAGAAGCGCACCCTGTACGCCCCCATCTTGAAGGTCCCCTTCGGCGTGCGTCCATTTATTCCGGTCGAGCAGAGCATATACCTCTCCGGCCTGTATTCGCCGCTTTCGTCCGCCTTGTATACCATCGTCACCTGATGCGCTATATCGACTATTATCTTATAAGTCCCCGCCTTGGGGTATCCCTTGGGCAGGCTCCTGTCCCCATCGTCGCCTATCAGCTCCTCGAAGGACATATTCACGGTAGGCGCGTATTTTGAAAAGGGAGTAGGCTCCGTGGTGGGTTCCGGGGTGATCTCCGGCGTGGGTGCAGGCGTAAGCTCAGGCGTGGGCGCGGCGGCCTCGGCAGCGGGCGCCATATCGAATATCGGCTTTTCCGCCTCCGCATCGGCGCAGCCCGCAGCCAACAATATTATGAGAAGCATCACGGCGGCTGTTCTTTTCATTTTTTTGCATTTCTCCTTATAGGACACGGTGTGTGGTTATAGTATGGATACGTTTTGTAAAATCATACCATCGGAGAACAGCGCTTTTCTTCGACACGGAGGCGAAAAAACCGCCCGTTGCCTTTTGTGTTGACAGGGGGCGCACATCTGGTTTATTCTGATACAAGAAGGGAGGGACAGCCCTTGAGCATAAGTACTTCCAATTTGCTTTTCTTCCTCAGTCAGGCTTCAGATTTATTATCTTTTTTTCAAAAATACGAAGACGAACTCATAAAAGAAACGCCGGGCGGCTGCCTTTACGCCCTGCTGGATAAGTACGGGCTGCGTCCGGGAGATATATCTGCGCGCACCGGCACCGGCAACTACGTTTACCGTATACTCAACGATGAACGCACTCCGGGGCGGGATACCGTGGTGGCCTTCTGCCTCGCCATTGGCTCTACGTTATCGGAATGCCAGACGCTGCTGCGCATCAGCCGCCACGCCCTGCTCGATCCCCGCTTTCACCGCGATGGCGCGCTTATCTTCGCCCTCGAAAGAGGCATAGGGCTGAGCCGGTGCAATGATCTGCTTTTCGATATAAAGGAGGATACCCTGTGACGCTTAAGGACGATTTTGCCGCAAAAAGCCCGATCACGTTCGTATACGGAGCCGACGGAAGGGTATGCGCTACCCAGCGCAGGATAAGCAGCTCCGCCGTGCCTCTGTACTCTGCCCTCATGGGTCTGAACAGCCCGAGGCTGCCCAAGGTGATATCCGTAAGGGAGGACGATGAGGGGGCGGTGGTGACCGAGGGGTATATCGACGGCGTTACGCTGCGAAGGGCGCTGGATAACGGAAGGCTTGGCGAGGATGAGCTCAGGCGGCTCGCCATAGATATATGCTCCGCCCTTTCTCTGCTGCACAGCAGCCGCCCGCCCATAATACACAGGGACATAAAGCCTGAAAACATAATATGCGCCGATGGCGGCGGGTATGTGCTGATAGATTTCGATGCTTCCCGTCTCTTTAAGCCGGAGGCTACCTCGGATACCGTTACCCTCGGCACCAACGGCTACGCCGCGCCGGAGCAGTACGGCTTCGGTCAGACCGGGCCGGAGAGCGACATATACTCCCTGGGCGCAACGCTATACGAGGCGGCGGAGGGAAAGCCATACGCCGCAGGGGCCGAGATAAGCTGCCCAATGGGGCGGATAATAAAAAAATGCCTCGAATTCAGCGCAAGGGACAGGTATTCCTCTGCGGACGAGCTGCTTGAGGAGCTGGGCGTTAAAAAGAAAAATCCCGCCGCTATGCGTGCCGTGCCCGTCATGCTTGCGCTGCTGCTCGGCTTTTGCTCCGGCCTTGCCGCTGGCAGGGGGGTGCGCCCGGAGGAGGAAGCGCAGACGCGCAGCGAAGCGCCGCCTGCGGTGGAGACTGCGGTGGAGACTGCGTCTTCTGACGCGGAGATACCCTGCACCTGCGAGCTCATCACCCGCCCGAACGACGCAAGGCTGGACGGACATTCGATGTTCGACTATCCCGGCGCGGAGTTTTTGCCCAAGAGCGTAAGCGGCGTTACGGAATTCCCGCTCACGCTGGATATAAAGGTCTTGGCACCGGTATACTCAAAGGAATGCAAGGCAAAGGTCCACACCGCCCAGCATTGGGAATACTCCGTTCCCAAGGGGCAGGAGGGCGAGACCATAACGGGAGACAAGATAACGGTAGACGGGCCTGGAGAGTATTACATCTTCTATTACTGCCCGGACTTCAACGGCACGGGCTACGGCGCCGACTTTGGCTTCAAGGTAAGATAAAAACGTCAAAAGAGCGGCATTCCGCCGCTCTTTTGCTTTACCCTTTATGCTGCTTTTTATTACTGGTTCACGCCCACATACTGCACTCTCTTGTCGTAGGTAACTACATCCAGCTCGGACTTCCACTGCTCCATGAGTTGATCGTACATCTCGTCCTTCTTTTCGCTCATGATAAGATTCTTTATATCGTCCTTTACGTCCTCAAGGGGAACTACGTCGGTGCTTACATCTTTATAGCGCTTGATTATATGTATGCCGTAGGTACCCTCTACCAAGCCGGAAACGTCCCCTTCTTTCTTCAGGGCAGCTGCCGCCTTCTGGAAAGCCTCGTCATATACGTTTTCAAAGGTTTCGCCTACGATATAACCATCGGGCTTGCTGTCCATGCCGGGATCTTCATTGTATTCCTTCATAAGGGCTTCAAAGTCCTCGCCGGCGTTTACCTTGTCCAGCACTTCCTGCGCAAGGGCCTTGTAGTCCCTGTCCTTCTTGTCCTCATCGGCGTTATCGGCGTTCTTGATGAGTATATGCTTTACGTAGTACAGTCCCGCGGGGGCTACCAGCGGCTTGAGATTGCCGTAGTAGGAATAGTAGCTCTCATCGGTATTGTACTGGGCGGGATCCTTTTCGTAAGCCTCCTTATCGGCTGCGAGCTCATTGTCGTAGCGGGCCTGTATTTCCTCGTCGGTAGGCTCTGCTATGGCAGAGTAATGTTCGTTCAATATTTTCTGGCCCAGGGCTTCGTCAACATACTGCTGCTCCATATCGGCGAGTATTGCCGCAAAGGAGTAGCCGTTGGCCTTGTACGCCGCGTCAAAGGCCTTTATGGCGTTCTCGCGGCGCTCTGTCTCGTCCTCTATTTCGCTGTCCTCATACTGGCTGAGATACCTGTTGGCGGCTGTAAGGGCGTTCTCCTTGGCCTCGTTCATCTCTTCCTCGGTGAGCTCCATGCCCAGCTTATGCGCCTCCGCCACGGGTACTACGGAATTCACCAGCATATCCATTATCATCTGGCGGCCGTCCTTCGCGGTCTCGGAGTTGCTGGTATCTATGATGCCATACTGGGCATAGGTGCTGAATGCATTGTAAAATGTGGAATACAGTATCTCAACGTCGCCTACCTTTGCAACTACGGGATCCTGCACAACTGCGCTGCAGCCTGCAAAGGCACAGGCAACCATTATAACGGTCATCACCGCCGCAAGCACTCGGAGGATACGGTTGTTCTTAAACATTGAAAATCTCCTTATCTCTTGTTGATAGCCCGATAAACAGGCAGTATACAAACCTTATTTATTTTATACTTTAGCACCTGCCATGTCAACGGAATAACGGCCTGTTTTAAAAAATGCCGCAATTTTTCCGTTCATGCGGCTGCGGATTGTCACCCATTAAAAATTCCAATGGTCAAAACCGGCTGTTTTATATAAAATTATGATAAAGGCTTTATTTTTAGCCGCCATATGGGTTATCCTTATAGTGAAAAGCGTTTTATTCGGGGGGTGATACCGCCAATGAAAAATCTGCCAAACATACTCACGCTTGTGCGCATAGCCTGCGCCGGGGTATTTGCCTATTTCTTCGTCTGCCATCAGTACAACGCCTGTGTGATAACTTTTATCATATCTATGGTCAGCGATGTGCTGGACGGAGCTATCGCCAGAAAATACGGCTGCGTATCCGATCTCGGCAAGGTACTGGATCCCCTTGCAGACAAGATAACGCTTCTCGTGGTATCCGTATGCTTCTATAAGGAGGGCTGGATAATATGGCCCATGCTTGCCGCCGTGATAATAAAAGAAAGCCTTATGATAATCGGCGGGCTGATAATGCTCCGCTCCAATGTGGTGGCTTATTCCGACCGCTTCGGCAAGGCCTCCACCGTGCTGTTCTGCGCCAGCATAACCATGGCGCTTCTGGAAAAATCCCCGCTTCCGCTGCTGCTTCGCCGTATATGCGGCCTCAGCACCGCGCTGTTCTGTATGTCCATAGTATGCTCCTTCATAGCCCTCGGCCACTATGCGCGCACTCAGTTCATGCGCCGCAAGGCATAGCTTCTTGCTGCAGCAACGCCGGCCGCCTCATGAGGGCGGCCTTTTCCGTGCACTAAATCTGCACTTCCGGCATAGTATAGCAGTAAACTGATATGGAGGAATATGCTTATCATGAAAAGACTGACAGCTTTGCTGCTGTGCCTTATTATGCTGTTTGCACTTACCGCCTGCAGCAAAGACGAAAGCGGCCTGCGCAAAGTAACGCTCAACGAAGTCACCCGTTCCGTATTCTACGCTCCCCTTTATGTGGCCTGCTCAAAGGGATTCTTTGCGGAGGAAGGCCTTGAGGTTGACATCGTCACAGGCGGCGGCAGTGACGCCAGCATGACGGCACTGCTTTCGGGCGAGGCGGATGCAGCTCTCATGGGCCCTGAAACAGGCATATACGTGACCAATCAGGGCAAGGCGGATCACCCTATGATAATCGCCCAGCTCACCAAGCGGGACGGTTCCTTCCTGCTTGGCAGAGAAGCGGACGACAGCTTTGATTTTTCCAAGCTGAAGGGCAAATCCATTATCGCAGGTCGTCCCGGCGGGATGCCGTATATGACCCTGCTCTATGTTTTAAGGCAGCATGGCCTTGAACCGGGCAGTGACGTTGAGGTAATAAGCAACATACAGTTCAACCTTATGGGCGGCGCATTTGAAAGCGGCACAGGCGACTACGTGACGCTGTTCGAGCCCACCGCTTCTGCCTTCGCTGCACAGGGCAAGGGCCACATTGTCACCAATATGGGCCTTGAAAGCGGCGAAGTACCTTATACCACATTCATGATGCGCAAGGATACCATAGAGAATGAGCCCGGCTTCGCAGCGGCTTTCGTCAGAGCCATATACAGGGCGCAGAAGTGGGTATGGGCGGCAGGCGACGAGGAGGTCGCTTACGCAATGCAGTCTTACTTCCCGGATACCGATATCGCCACGCTGTCTGCCGTGGCAAAGAGCTACCGGGCTACCGACTCCTGGACCAAGGTTCCCACAATGACCGAGGACGCCTTCACCCGGCTTCAGGATATACTCGATGGCGCCGGAGAGCTTGCCGCGAGGATAGAGCTTTCCGAGCTTGTCGATAACAGCTTTGGCGAGGCCGCAATATCCGAGATAGGCTAAAACAAAAAAGCAGGGATGCGGGCTTTTCCCCATTCCTGCCTTTGCTTTTTATCTGAGCTTTTCCAGCAGCGCCATAGGCGTCGGCTCGTCATAATCCGCGTCTACTCTGCCGTCCGGATTGCCCCAGCGCGCAAGGGCGAAATCTACGCCCGCTCCCCGGGCGCACTGCATGTCGTACACCGTATCGCCCACATAAAGCACCTCTGACGGTTTCGCGCCGGTTCGCTCCATATACTTGAGCAGCGGCCCCGGTTCAGGCTTGTGCTCTGCCGTATCGTCCGCGCATATTACGCAGTCCGCACGGGATACTATATCCCCGAACTGTTTACTGATGTGCGATAAAGAAGTAATAGAAGTGTAAAAAATTTTGCCGTTCCTATCCGGCACTTAGCTCTTGTGTCGGATAGGTCGGGCGGTTATTCGGGCAAGTCCACCTTGCCAACAAAAGAATAATAAATCTCAATGTCCTGTCTGCGGGTCTTGTTCTCGTCATAGCTGCACTCATGCACAACGATTTTCTCTACAAACTCCCGCAGCAGAGTAGGGGTAAGTTCTTCAAAGCTGGTATGCCGCCGGACAACATTCATAAACTTTTCTGCGTTCACGGTGGCTTCCTGTGCTTTGGAAAGCTCCGCTTGGATAGCGGCGGCTCTTTCTTTCAGTTCCCGTTGCTCTGCTTCATAGTCTGCCGACAGCTCTGTGAAACGCTCGTCTGATATGCGCCCGGTCACGCTGTCCTCATACAGCCGCTTGAAGATAGCGGATAACTCGGCTATGCGTTTCTCGGCGGCTTCCAGTTCCTTTTTCTTGGCGGCGTTCCTGCGCTTGCCCCCGTCCTCGTTCTGCTCAATCAAGAGCTTCATAAACCGGGCTTCATGCTTTGCCGCATAGCTTGTCACTTTCCGCAGATTGGAGAGTACACCAGCGGTCAAGAGGTCGGTGCGGATAAAGTGCGCCGTACAGTCATGGGTGCGTTTCTTGTAGTTGCCGCAGATATAACAGTCCTGCTTGCGCTTGTCCGTCTGGTATCGCTGCTGATACATCACACTGCCGCAGTCTGCACAGAACAGTATGCCGGAGAACAAGCCCACTTCATCATAGCGGTTGGGGCGTTTGCGCTGCTTGCGAAGCTCCTGCACCCGTTCCCATGTTTGGGTGTCTATGATAGGCTCGTGGTGGTTCTCGAATATCGCTTGCTTTTCCTCCGGGTTTTCTACGCTGTGCTTGACTTTGTAAGAGAGTTTTTCCGTCTTGAAGTTTACCAGGCAGCCCGTGTATTCCCGGTTTTCAAGGATATGCACAACGGTATTGGTCGCCCACTTGCACTCATAGCCGGGGTGGTAGCGGCGGGTGCTGCCCGTCCTGCGGTATTCCAGCGTCCCCGGCGTGGGGATTTGCTGCTCTGTGAGCATACGGGCTATCTTGGTCGGACCGTTCCCGGCAAGGCAGAAGTTGTATATCTGCTTGACTACGGGTGCAGCTTCCTCGTCAATAATGAAATTTTCGTCCTCGTCCATGAGGTAGCCATACACAGGCTTGCTTGTGATGGGCTTGCCACTCATACCTTTTGAGCGTTTCACTGCTTTGATTTTCTTGCTCGTATCTCTCACCAGCCATTCGTTAAAGATATTCCGCAGCGGGGCAAAGTCATTGTCGCCCTGTGCGCTGTCCACTCCGTCATTGATAGCGATGAAGCGGACACCTTTCTGTGGGAAAATCATTTCCGTGTACATTCCCACTTGCAGGTAGTTTCGCCCTAACCTCGACATATCCTTTACGATAACTGTCCCGACTTTTCCGGCTTCAATGTCCGCAAGCATGGCTTGAAAACCGGGTCTTTGAAAGTTCGCACCAGAATAACCGTCGTCCGTGTACCAGCGCAGATTGGAAAAGCCGTTCTGCTTTGCATAGGTTTCAAGGATACGCTTCTGATTGGAAATGGAATTGCTCTCGCCTTGCAGCTCGTCCTCATGGGAAAGTCTTGGGTAAAGGGCGGTAATTGGTTGTTGGTTGGTCTGTCTTAACATAAAATCCTCCGTTTCCGACAGCCAGCCCCACTATTCCGTACCTTGATTGTACCACATGGGGCGGCTGTCTGTATAGCGGCAAAAGCGTCAAATCTGCTTCTTTATGGTCGGTCAAATCGCCGTTTTTTGTGTAGCAGCTTCCGCTTCCAGCACTTTCATCATCTTGTCGGCTGCGGTGTCGGTTGCGCCCTGCTTGAAGAAGCCGGAAACGGTAAGGACGGAGTTGCCCATGCGGATTTCCGTTACACAGTCCGGGCGGCGGTCTGTTTTGGTGGTGCTTGTCTGTTTGGTTTCTGTCATAGGCTCTCCTTTCGCTGCTTCATCAGTTGCTTTAAGCGTTCCAGCTTTTCCTGTGCGGTTTCCTTTCGGAAGTTGCTGCCCGTGAAGCGGACGGGGGCGCACATGGAAGTCAGCCTGTCATAGATACGGGCGTGGGGCGTGTCCTGCGGGTGCTGCAATTCCTCCAGCGTGAGGTTGGTCGTGGCGATCAGCGGCTTGCCGCTTCGGTAACGGCTGTCAATCACGCTGTAAACCTGTTCCAGCCCGTATTCTGTCCCTCGCTCCATACCGAAATCATCAAGTATCAGCAGGGGGTAGCTGCAAAGGCGGGAAATATATTCGTTCCTGCCATCAAAGCTGGCAGCAAGGTCATTGAGTATGGTTGCAAAGTTTGTCATACAGACGGCAACCTCTTTCTCCATAAGGGCGTTGGCGATACAGGCGGCAAGGTAGCTTTTTCCTGTCCCCACGCCGCCCCAAAACAGGTAGCCGATGTTTTCAGCCTGCATGGTTTCCCAGCTCACCACATAAAAGCGGGCGGTTTCGGTCTGCGGGTTTCTGCCGTTGTCATGCTCAAATGTCCAGTTCCGCATAGCAGGGTCGGTAAAGCCCCGGCGTTTCAAGTCCTCCACTTTTTCAAGGTGCTTCTGTCGGCTTTCGGCGGCTTGCTGCTTTTCACGGGCTGCTCGCTGGCAGTCGCAGTCTGTTGGGTGGCGGTCACGCCCGAAACAGGTCTTTCCCTCTGCAAAGTAGGCTTCTTTGGGCGTATGGCACTTGCCGCAGTATAAAAGCCCGTCCTCGCCTGTGTAGTCCTCCGCTTCGGCGGTAGTGGCTGTAATGTCCGTAATCATAGCTTCAATCTCGTTTTTCATAAGCTCTCGCCCTCCTTGCATGAATAATCGGGTATGCCCTGTTTCGGGGCAGCCTTGCCTTTGGCAGCGTCCTCCTGCGCCCACTTGTAAATGGTGGCTGCATGGCTGTGGTACTGCTTCCCGGTGGAAGCGATATGGCAGGAAAGCCGGTCAATATAATACTCCCACTTGTCGGGCAGCTCTGTTTTCAGCCCGGAAAGCTCTGTATCGGTCAGTATCACATTGTTGTATCTGCCATAAGCGGCGGGGGCGGGGTGTCCCGTTTCTCCCTCTCTCTCTTTTTCTATCTCTATCTCTTTCTCTAACTCTATCTCTATCTCTGGTGGACGAATGTCGGACAAATGTCCGCCTTTTGTCCGGGGTGGTAAAAGTGCCTTGTTTTCCAGCCTTGCAGCCCGTTTTCGCTCGGCTTCGGTAGAGGACTGTCCTATCATCAGCTCAATGTCGGTCATATAGAAAGCCCCGCTGTCAAGCTGCTCCACAAGCCCCAACTGCCGGAAAATCTCTAAAGCCCTCTCAACCGTCCCTATCTGGTGGCGGGTCAGTGTCGCTATCATCTGCGCTGTGTAGGGGATATGCTCGTCAAGCTGCAACTTCCCGCCGTTTTTCAGCGATTTTAAGTACAGCTTCAAGAGGATATTGGAATATAAAATCCCGTCTTTCATATCTTCCAGCAGCACAATGGAGTCGCTGTCAAAAAAGTTCTCTTTCAGCTTGAGGTAGTAATACTTGCGGTTATCTGCCATTGTCCCTGTCCTCCTTTTTCCGGCGTTTGGAGTAGTAGCGGGGGCAGAGTATGATAACCGCCCGGAAGCTCTGCTTGCAGCTATGGGTACAGCCCCGGCAGAGGTCGTTGTATGTGATACGGTCGCAGGTGGTATTCCCGACTTTTACTTGCCGCAGGAAAAAAGACCATTCCAGCCGCCGTTTCTTGCTCATTCTTGGCATGGGTGCGCTCCTTTCTGCCGTTTCCGCTGGTGTGACGGTATCGGCGGTAATTCTGTATCATCTCGGTATCATTTTCGGGGTTTTTCTGCCCTGTAAGCCCGTTAAAAAATCCTTTGGTATTGCGGATAGGGTACGGGGCAGCCCCCTTGTTCTGTATGGGTTCGGGTACATTTTGGGGTGGTTTTTATCGCTCCTGTTCCTGCCTTTTCACAGGCTTGCGTTCCCGGCGTAAAATCTGGTCGATATTGCCCTTGACAGTCTGTAAGCGGCGGTATTCCTCCCGTTTTGCCCGGTAATCGTTGTAGCCGCTGTTTTTCTCTTTGATAAGGC
>OLXB01000042.1_pt1 | contig 120410 bp, 112 predicted proteins | sample 1673681 | NCBI WGS metagenome assembly OLXB01 (sample SAMEA103958121, study PRJEB25191) | human gut metagenome
GTATCGAGAGTGCATTTTATAACCCTAAATCAAAGCCCAAGACTTGAGTGGGAATGAGAAAAAAGTGAATATGATGGGCTGAAAAGCCTTGAAAACACTCACTTTTTGAAAATCTCATTTCCTGTTTGATAGCAAAATGATAGCAGATACCAAAGCCATTTTGTTTGTTCTTGTTTTGGCGAGCGAATGGTTTGCAGGTTTGCTGTCGCATCCAATCCTATATTGAGAGCGAAAAAGGCTCTGCTGACTTTCTGTGAAAGAAAGCCGGCAGAGCCTTTTGTTATTCTTTGGTGTGTTCTTTGAGGTCGGCAAGGAGCATATCACTAAGTTCCTGCGACGGCGTGATCTTGTGCCACTGACCGGAGGTATCGTACTCAGGATAGTAATAACGCCAGCGGTCGTATTCTTCTTTGGTGATCTCGCCCGCTTTCAGCTTGGCGGCAACCGCACCCCATGCGGAAAGCATCCTGTGAAGCTCTGCTGCGTCGCGTCCTTTGTGAATCTGGACGCGCAAATGCACCTCATCCTCACAGTCGCAGACTTCAAGCCCGTAACGGTCTTCCAGCGTGAACAGCGTGTGCATGAGCCCTGTATAAGAGTCAATGTCCGGTATGTCCAGCGCCTTGGGCGAAACGTCAAGCACCTGTGCCAGCGCAGCGGTCACGTCCGCTTTGGGCGTTCTGGAACCATTCTCGTACTGTGCAAGGCGGACATCTGCGGATTTCTCCGGGAAACCCAGCGCCATGCCAAGGTATTTCTGTGTCATGCCCCGCATTGCGCGGAAAAAGTGGATGCGTTCACCAATCGCCATAATAGCCATCTCCTGTGTCGGTTGTCTTTGATAATGAGTATAGCAGATATGCTTAATTTCGTCAAGAAAAATCTAAGCAAATTTATTTAACATTTTCCTGCAAACCGGCTTGACTTAAACTAATATGTATAGTACAATAGCTGTAAGCTAAGCATTTTAGCTTAATTCGTAGAAATTTTACAATTAGGATAGTCAACAAATGCAGAAAAAATGTCCGTTGTAAAGTGAGGGGGTGAAATCCAAAAGCCGTAAAATTGAATGACCGTCCAAGGGATACTTTCTCCGGGGAAGCAGGCGATGAGACGAGCGTGCCAAAGAGGAAAGAAAACGGCACAGCGCCGAAAAGGGTTGCCTGCCAGAGTCCTGCGGATAGAACGGCGAAGCAATCAACCACAAATCAGGAAAGGAAGGTATTTTGCCTATGGCAGGAGAAATTTTTATGAGAGTAAATGAAGTTGCGGAAGAGCTTGGCGTATCGGTTCCGTATGCGTATAAGCTCATCCGTGAGCTGAACGAAGAGCTGCGAAAGACCGGCTGCATCACCATTGCAGGCAGGATCGACCGCAAGTTCTTCCATGAGAAGTTCTACGGAACGAGAGAACCGAAGGAAAGAAGGGAATTGAATGGCAGCGTTTAAGGACAAGAAGAACGGCTCATGGTATGTGCAGTTTCGCTATACCGACTGGCGCGGTGAGCGCCAGCAGAAATTAAAGCGCGGCTTTGCCACGAAAAAAGAGGCGCAGGCATGGGAGCGCGAGTTTCTGATGCAGAAGCAGGCTGACATCAATATGAGCTTCGAGAGCTTTGTGGTGCTTTACGAAAAAGACGTCAAGCCCAAGCTGAAGCTCAACACATGGCTCAGCAAGGAACATATCATCCGCACGAAGATTCTTCCGTATTTCAAGAAGCGCAAGCTCTCGGAAATCACCGCCCGTGATGTGATCGACTGGCAGAACGAGATACGGCAGCACACCAAGTCAAGCGGCGAAAGCTATTCCCCGGACTATCTCAAGAACGTCCATACCCAACTGAGCTGTATTTTCAACCACGCCATCAAGTATTACGGCTTGCAGATCAATCCCGCTGCAAAGGCCGGAAATATGGGCAGCGAGCAGCCGAAGGAAATGCTGTTCTGGACGAAGGAAGAATACCTCAAATTCATCGACGCCATGATGGACAAGCCCATGCTGTACTACGCCTTTGAAATCCTGTACTGGTGTGGCATCCGCGAGGGCGAGCTGCTGGCACTGACGCCTGCGGACTTCGATTTTGAGAAGAAAACGCTCCGCATCAATAAATCCTATCAGCGGCTACAGGGTAAGGACGTTATCACCACGCCGAAAACGAAGAAAAGCAATCGCGTAATCCAGATGCCTGACTTCCTCTGTGACGAGATGCAGGACTATTTCAAGCAGCTTTACGGACTGGAACCGGACAGCCGCATCTTCCCTCTGACCAAGCACACCTTGAAGCGTGGCATGGAGTTCGGGTGCAAGGCGTCTGGTGTCAAGGTCATTAGAATCCACGATTTGAGACACAGCCACGTTTCTTTACTTATCAACATGGGCTATTCCGCCGTTGCCATCGGCAATCGTGTGGGACACGAAAGTGTGGAGATCACCTATCGGTACGCGCATCTGTTCCCAACTGTGCAGAAGGAAATGGCAGATAAATTGAACGTCGAAAGGAGCAATTAAAATGTCACTGAAAAACCGAGACAATCACAACCGCTGGCGCAACAAGACCGTCGCGTTCCGAGTTTCCCCAGAGGAAGACGCGCAAATCGAAACCTTCGTCAAGCTCTCCGGGCTGACCAAACAGGACTACATTACCCGCCGTCTGACTTGCAAGGACGTGGTAGTACAGGGCAATCCGAGAGTTTACAAGGCACTGCGTGACCAGCTTGCCGCAGTGCTGAATGAGCTGCGGCGCATTGAAGCGGGCGGCAGCGTAAATGACGAGCTGCTGGATGTGATCGAAATGATTGCATCCATCATGGACGGCATGAAGGAGGAAAATGCCTATGGAGAATGAACTCTGCAAAAAGAAAACGACCACCCCGGACACATCTGTTGGCGCAGATGATGGGCAGCCGCTTCACAATTCAACTGAGAACAGTATATCCGCTTTTGATGAAGAAATCAACGGTGATTTTCAAAACAACTCGGAAAGTCTGGATGAAATCTACCGCAGGATGCAGCGGCTGACCGACCCGCATTACCTGCACACGATCTCCATGACCGAGCTGTACCAGACCGCGTATCAGAGCAGGCCGCCCATTATCGACGGCTTGCTCTACGCGGGCGCGTACATTCTCGCAGGCGCGCCGAAGATCGGCAAATCATTTCTGGTGGCGCAGATCGCCTATCATGTCAGCACCGGCAAAGCGTTGTGGGGCTACGAAGTCCACCCCGGCACGGTACTGTACCTTGCCTTGGAAGATGATTTTCAGCGCATCCAGAGTCGAATGTTTATGATGTACGGCGTCAACGACACCGACCGGCTGCACTTTGCAACCGCTGCTGGCAAGATCGGAAACGGGCTGGACGAACAGCTAGAGAATTTCGTGCGCGAGCATCCCGACACCAAACTCATTATCATTGACACCATGCAGAAGATCCGCGAGGTCGGCGGCGAGGCATACAGCTACGCCAGCGATTATGAGATCATCGGTCGGCTCAAGCAGTTTGCCGACAAGCACTGCATCTGTATTTTGACCGTCCATCACACCCGCAAGCAGCCTGCCGGTGACAGCTTCGAAATGATCTCCGGTACAACAGGATTGCTCGGCTGTGCGGATGGGGCGCTTCTCATGCAGAAGAAAAAGCGCACGGCGCTGGAGGCAACTATCGACGTGGTAGGACGTGACCAGCAGGATCAGATTCTCTATCTGAAAAAGGATGCCGATACGCAGATCTGGAATCTTGAAAAGGTGGAGAACGAGCTGCACAAGGAACCGCCCGATCACGTTCTGGAAGCTGTTTCAAGGCTGGTGTCCACAGATCAACCGGTATGGACAGGCTCGCCCTCTGCGCTTGCCGATGCCGTCCATGTCGGTATGGCGGCAAACGCCCTGAGCAAGTATCTGAATGTGAAGTCTGGAAGACTTCTGGATGAATACCACGTCCGCTATGAGAACAAGGTTCGGCACGAAGGGCGACGTATCACGCTGACCTATGATGCTGAAAGCAAATAAGCCGCGCGACGGCTGCGACGGTTGCAACGGTAAATCTGATACCGTCAAACCAACCGTCGCAATCGTTGCGACCGTCGCGGAAAGGAGCGAAACAGAATGAAAACCGTACAAATCCCCTATGACCTGTTTCTCGACCTCGTCATGTACCACCTGCGAGGCGAGGATGATTACGAAGAAGAAATCCGTCAGGGCTTGGAGCAGAAGCTCGACACCATGCTGAACCGACAGCTTTATTCCCGCTACAAGACTGCTCCTACTGAGGAAGAACGGGAGCAGGCACGGCAGGAATACCTCGACCGGCGCGGCGTTCCGCAGAGCTATCGCTGGACTGTTCCTCCGTTGGAGCTGTGACAGGAGCGTGCCACGCTCCTGTGGCTGACAGACAAGGCAGCGCATTGGCTGCTATCCCCTCGCGTCCCTCGTCCCCATCGAAAAATCCGCAGAGTTTGAGATGGATGTGGGCAAAAGATTATGCGCAGGAGCTGTCTGCAAATAAGCTGCTGCCCACGCCGGTTTTTGCGGTTTGTACAGACACTGCAAACCGCAAAACCGGCAGAGGCTTCCGCAGAAGCCGCATACCCTCTCGGAGAGCCCACGATACTTTGCAGCCGCAGGATGAAAGTATCATAGTGGGTTATTACACTTCCGCAGAAGTGCCTCCCCGAAAGCTACCTGTCCTGCACAATCTGAAATTAGGAGGTAAACTGCCTATGGCAAGAGGCGACGGTATTCACCGTACCACCGCAAGAAACGCGAGAATGAAAGACGCAGACATCGGCAACGCGCAGGCACACAACGAGCGCGAAAAATCGTCGTATGTCAATCAGGACATCGTTCCCGAACGGACACCATACAACGTCCATTTCAAAACACCAACTGCCGGGTATAAGGAGATGTTCGAGCAGATGCGCTCCGACGGCGTGATCTCCACACGCGGTCTGAAAGCGGATGCCGAGAAATTCGGAGAGCTGATCTTCGACGTCAACTCCGCGTACTTCTTCAACCACGGCGGCTATGAATTTGCAAAACAATTTTACGCCGATGCCTACAAAGCTGCAATCAAAATTGTCGGCGGCGAGCAGTACATCCTGTCGGCAGTCATGCACGCCGACGAGCGCAACCGCGCCATGTCCGATGCACTGGGGCAGGACGTGTACCACTACCACCTTCATGTGGTCTACATCCCTGTCGTGGAGAAGCAAATCCTGTGGTCGAAGCGCTGCAAGGATGAGACGCTTCGCGGCACGGTCAAGGAAACAATACAGCAGGTCAGCATGAGCAAGAAATGGGCTTCCAAGCCTGCGCTGGACGAGAACGGTGAGCCGATTTTAAGTTCCAAGGGCAAACCCATTCTCAAGAAGTCCTACAGCGTTTTGCAGGATGATTTCTTCCGGTATATGCGCGACGCCGGGTACAACGATGTGGAGCGTGGTGAACGTAGCAGCTCGGAGGAACACTTGACTGTGACGCAGTTCAAGGTACAGCAGGAGCAGGCGCGGCTGGCAGAACTCACGGAGCAGAACCGCCAGCAGGAACAGCAGGCGACGACGCTCGGCAGACAGATTGAGAAAATTCAGAATCAGCAGGTCAATGTGGCAGCTATCGAAAAGATTGAGGCGAATTCTGTCCCATTCTCAAACAAGGTTGCCGTGAAACGTGAGGATTTTGAACGCCTGTCCACGCTTGCAAAGAAGTACATTACAGCCGAGAAAAAGGAATCCAAGTTGCAAAAGGCTTTGGATGCGGCAAACAGGCTGATTGCAAAACTCAAGGCAGAGGTCGCCGGTTTGAAGCAGGAACTTTCTGAGTACAAATCCGTTCGCAGCAAACTCCGCACATCGGATCTGGAACGCGAAAACGCAGAGCTTCGCGGGAAAGTTCAACACTATGAAGACGTAATTCAGCGCAATAACCTCTGGCATTTCTTCCGTCCACGCAGAGAAAAAGCGGCAATGCGGGACGATGCCCGCTGATGTCGTGTTGAACTGAGAAAAACCGATTTTATCAAGTGGGAGCGTCCAGATCAAGCAGCGTATCGCCTGGGCGCTCCCCATGCAAAAATCAACCTGTTTTTGCAGGTGTAGAGCTGACAAAAAATCTTGAAAATGCGCCTGTTTTTGCAGAACAGGCGGAAATGGAGGCAATATGAAAACCGGACTGACCAAGCGGCAGAAAACAACCTGCATCTATTTTGACGAAGCCAGCAAAGCCGTTGAAATCCAGACGCATAATACCGCGCTCAAAAAACGGCTGGCACAGTATGCGGCGGCATATCCCAATCTGTGCAGGCAGACCGACGATGACGAACAGGGCGGTCTGACCTTCGAGATCGACCGCAGGCGGTTCGCCGTCCGTCTGACCGCGCCGTATTCAAATGAGCGCCGACAGGCAGCAAGCGAGCTTGCCAAAGGAAATACAAATCGGTTGAGAAATGCAAAATAAGCATTAACCATATGGGGAAAAATCAGGTACATAACCTTTCCCCATCATATTGAATTCAAACGAGAGGTGTGTTATAATGGGGAAAAATCAGGTATTGTTCTTGTCCCAGATGGAGGAAAGCAAAATGGCAAAGCAGGTTCACATCCGCGTAGATGATGATATTTATAAGGAACTCAGCGACTATTCTGTAGTAAGTGGACAGTCCATGCAGGACTGCCTGTCTGTAGCAATTAGGCAAATGCTCGTCAAGGCAAAGGAAGAACCTTCTCAGGATTGTAATGGGTACACCTTTATTGATTTATTTGCAGGTATTGGCGGTATGCGACTTGCATTCGAATCAGCCGGTGGGTGCTGTGTTTATTCTAACGAATGGAATAAGTACAGCCAGCAGACCTATTACGCAAACTTTGGTGTGCAACCGGACGGTGATATTACAAAGGTTCAGGCTGAAAGCATCCCGGATCATGATATTCTTGTAGCGGGATTCCCCTGTCAGCCGTTCTCAATCGCCGGGGTTTCGAAGAAAAACAGTTTGGGGCGTGCTACCGGTTTTGAGGACAAGACCCAGGGAACGCTTTTCTTTGATGTATGCCGTATCCTGAAAGCAAAGCGTCCGAAAGCGTTTATGCTGGAGAATGTCAAAAATCTTTGCAGCCATGACAAAGGCAGAACTTTTCAGATTATCCAGGAATCTCTGCGGGAGCTGAACTACAAAGTATTCTTTCAAATCATTGACGGAAAAGGCTATGTGCCGCAGCACAGAGAGCGTATTGTCATTGTCGGCTTTGATAAAGAACGGTATGGAGAGAATGTCAGTTTTTCTTTTGATCTGCACCCTTTGAAGAAGCAGCCGGTCGTGCGTGATATTCTTGAAAAAGAGGTTAGTGAGAAGTATACGCTTTCAGATAAACTCTGGATTTACCTTCAAAACTATGCTGCAAAACACCGTGAAGCAGGCAATGGTTTTGGCTACGGAATCGCCCCTCTGGACGGAGTGACCAGAACGATCAGCGCCCGTTATTATAAAGACGGTTCTGAAATTCTGATCGAACAGCGTGGAAAGAATCCACGTCGTTTGACGCCGCGTGAGTGTGCAAGATTGCAGGGATTCCCCGACAGCTTCAAAATCCCGGTTTCGGATACGCAGGCATATCGACAGTTTGGAAATTCCGTTGTTGTTCCGCTTATGTCCGATGTCGCAAAGCTGATTGTTGCAAAGCTGGAACAACTCGATACTGATCCGCAAATCGAAATTGCTTTTCCCAATATTCCGCAGAGGAAGGTGATATAAATGCCAGAAGGATACGCAATTCAGGCAATACAATCCGTGTTAAATAGTCAACAGGCGTACTGTAAGTTTTTATCGGCAAATGATTCTGGCGCAACAGGTGGTCATCAAAGCGGTATTCTGATTTCAAAAAGCGCAAAAAATATGATGTTTTCTCAAGACCTCAAGGGCGAAAACATTCTTAAGCGGACGGTTGAAATTCGCTGGCAGGATAATTCCTGCACGCAAAGCAGTTTTACGTACTATAGCAGCAAGAATGAGTTGCGCATTACTCGTTTTGGAAGGAACTTCTCTTTTTTGAACCCTGAACAGACAGGCGCTCTGTTTGTTTTTACGAAACAGGATGTAGATCAATATAACGGCTTTTTCCTTGAAACAGAAGAAGACATCAATCAGTTCCTTGACGCATTCGGTATCAGCCCGACAGAAACAAATCGGTTGATTGATGCTGGACAAGTGCAGGAAGAAACGCAAGAGCGAATTGCCATTCAGGAGTTTATTGCAGGGCTGACAGTAGATTTTCCTCTCTCAGAAGAAATGTCCGCAGCAGCTCGTGACATTCAGAATCATGTATATGACCATCTTGAATTTATCTGCACAAATCCTGACCGCAAGATCATCGACTGGACAAACACGGAGTATGCACTTTTTCGTGCGATTGAACACGCACGATATGGGGATGCCATCGCACGCGGATTTACGTCCGTAGACGAATTTATCACGATGGCAAATATGGTTCTGAACCGCAGAAAGAGTCGTGCAGGAAAGAGTCTGGAACATCACCTTTCTGCAATCTTTGACGGCAACGAAATCATATACACCGCACAGGCTGTTACAGAGGGCAACAAGAAACCGGACTTTATCTTCCCTTCGCAGGCATCGTATCATGATATGACTTTCCCCACAGACAAGCTGATCTCTCTGGCTGCAAAGACGACCTGCAAGGATCGTTGGCGTCAGGTTATCAATGAAGCCGACCGTTTGCGTGACAGACCCAAATATCTCTGTACGCTCCAGCAGGGAATCTCCCCTGCACAGATGGACGAAATGCAGAGCGAGAATGTTATTCTTGTTGTTCCCAGACAATACATTACATCCTATCCCGCAGATCGTCAGGACAGAATATGGACGCTTTCAAAGTTCGTTTCTTATGTGCGCGAGGTCGAAGGACTCTGATGGCGGATATTGTTTCTCCGGAAAAACGCAGTCAGAATATGTCTGCGATACGATCAAAAAACACAAAGCCTGAAGTGTATCTGCGGAAACTGCTTTTTCACAGGGCTATCGTTATCGGATTGCAGACAAGTCTGTTCCGGGGCATCCTGATATGTTTCTGCGCAAATATAATACTGCGATTTTTGTCAATGGTTGCTTCTGGCATCGTCACCCAGGCTGCAAATACGCATATAAGCCAAAGAGTCGCGTGGAATTCTGGCAGAAAAAGTTTGATGATAATGTCAGACGGGATAGTGCAGTGAAAGCAGAATTGCTGGAGCATGGCATTAAGTGTTTGATCGTATGGGAATGTACTATTAAACGAATGGTGAAAAGCAGCGACGTAGAAAAACGGATCATTCAGCAGTGTACAGGTTTTCTTCGCGCGAAAGAGATGCTGCTGGAGCTTTGAAACCCGGATCTGCACATAAATAGTTGCGGATATGGATGTAGAATATCATATATTCCGAGGAAAGGAGCTGAACGCAATGGCAAGAGGCATACCGGCAATTGTAACCCCAGAAGTATTACAATGGGCGCGAGATCTGGATAGGATCACTATAGATGAAATTGCGCAGAAATTAAATGTCGATGCAGCCAAGGTTAGCGCATGGGAAAACGGAAATGAACACCCATCCCTGACACAGGCAAAAAAGCTCGCAAAACAGTATCGCGTACCATTTGCTTTTTTCTATTTGCCTGACGTACCCAAAAGGGCAAAGCGGCTCGAAAAAACCGATTATAGAACATTTGGAAACTGGGGATTTCCGGAAATGTCTCGTGAGTTGAGATGGTTTCTCAGAGACATTGAAGATCGCAGAGATATTATGATTGACCTTTATGGGGAAGCAGAAATATTACCGACTGTATGTACTTTGAGCATCTCGCCTGATACCAGCGAAGAAAGATTTTCTGAGCAGATCAGAAACTTTTTATCTTTGACAGATGCTGTACAGATCAAATTCAGAAAACCGGAAGCAGCGCTCTCGTATTGCATTTCCAAACTGGAAGAGCAGGATTTTCTGATTTTTCAAGCAGCAAAGGTTCAGCCCGAAGAAATGCGAGGGCTGTCCGTAGCCTACGACACTTTCCCAATTATTGCACTTAACCGAAAAGATGAACCAAGCGCAAGATTGTTCACTCTGCTACATGAGCTGGTTCATATTATGACGCGAACATCTGGTATTTGCAATAATATGAGCCAAGATCCCGGTCAAGCAGAAAAAACAGAATTGTTCTGTAACAAGATTGCCGGATTAGCCCTGGTTCCAACTGTTCAGTTGAAAAGAAACAAAAACTTCTTCCTGATGCAGCAATATGGGATTGATGATACCTATGTTAGTGCATTAGCCAGAGATTTTGCTGTTAGCAGAGAAGTCATTTTGCACAGATTGTGGGACATTGATTTTATTGGGAAGTCCGATTATTTTGATATTTTGAATAGATATACTGATGAATACCGCGCTTATAAACAAAAAAAGAAAACAGATGGATTTCTCCCTCCAGCACTTGATAAAGGAACTCAAGTAGGAAAGCTGTACACGAAAGCTGTTATGTCTGCATATCACGCAGAGAAACTCACTCCGCGAGAGGCAAGCAATTACCTTTTGGGGCTGCGAGTTAAACATTTCGAAGCCGTTGAAAGGTGGTGCTACTGATGGCTAAATATGTGTTTGATAGCAACATTTTTATCAATCTTCAACGGCGGCAACCACTTGATGTATTTCCATCTCTTTGGGTCAAAATCGGCGAACTGATGGATGATGGTACGATTATTTCCAGCCAAGAAGTTTATGATGAGATCATGATTGGCGGCGATGATCTGGAAAAATGGGCGAAGGCACGGCAAAAGTGCTTCCTTCCATCGGATATTCCAGTGCAGCAGGATGTCAGAGCCATTCTTTCCATGCACCGCGGACTCATAGAAGGAGGAAAAAAGAAAAATTCCGCTGATCCGTTTGTTATTGCTCTTGCAAAACAACAAAACTGCAAAGTGGTGACAGAAGAGGTCCCAACGCATAATATGAATTCGCCCAAAATCCCTGATGTTTGTGCTGCCTATAATATTGAATGTATTGATTTCATAGCTTTCGCGCGTGAAGAAAAATTTGCGTTTTGACACAGACCTTTCGGAACATCACGGCGACGCCGTAGAACCATACTATCAAAAGTATAAGCTATTGATAGCATCCCCTGATAGCTTTTTGATAGCAGAAAGTCGGATACCCCATAGGATTGGGATAATTGGTATCAAATAAAACCAAATGGAATCAAACGGTCTATACAAAAAAGTTTAGACCGCGTTTTCACTTGGCGAGTTTGAATTTCAGAGGTCGAAAAAAGCCTGTAAATACTGGACTTTTTAAGCCTTGAAGCCCCTCGCGGCAGCGATTTGGCAACAGAATTTTATGATTCATAAGAAAAGAGCTATCTGACTTCATTTGAAATCAGATAGCTCTTTTTTGTTATACGCCAATGACAATGAATTCTTCGTTCTCTCCGATTTCTTCTGTGACCCAACGGTCTATAGCAGATATCGTTTCCTTAGCATCACTTACAAATTCGGGGAGAACGGTTTCTGGAATGTTCAGCTGCATCATTTTTCACCATTCTCCTCTTGTAACACTAGTATCTTCAAACATATCGAATGACACAAAGACTTTTTGAAATGCGCTTGCCAGGAAAAAGTAAAACGCGTTGTCCAGTACATACAGTGAATCTTGTCGAAGAATCTTCCTGCCAGCACCAGAATTTCCCTTTCTGAATTCGAGGTAATCACTGCCGCTGAATTCTCCGAGCTTATAAACATATTTATTCATGTATCATTTCCTCAAGCAGCAGATTGTTCAGTCCCTGTGGCGGCGTGATTTTACGTCACTGACTGAAAGCGCCATGGTATTGCATGCACAGGTTCAGGCGGCAGCCGTATGCTGCAAGTCACAGAGCATCCCGCTGTTCGGCCGGCATGCGGTATTCCGGTTTGACGTGGTAGGCGACCTCGGCATACTGCCGCGCACGTGCGCGCAGCGAGAAGTTACCCTTCTGACTGCACCAGACGTAGAGTTCGTGGCAGACCAGATCCGTCGCGATGCGCGACAGCAGATCCGGCGGCTCCTCCGTGTCGATAATGCCCGCCTTGGCGCAGTTATTGGCCAGCGTTGCAAACAGATCGTCCAGCGCATGGATGGCCGTGCGGATGCCTTCGGGCGACTCGAACTGCATGATGAACAGCGTGCTGGTCAGTTCCGGGCCGAAGTCGTAAGCGATCGTGATGAACCGGTCGAACAGCTGCCAGATGCGCTCAAAGTCATTATCTGCGTGCGCAAACTTCATGAAGCTCGCATCATCGTTGTGCTGCGGTTTTTCCACCATGTATTCCAGAATGCTGCGTTTGCCGTTGAAAGAAGAGTAAAAGACGGAGCGGGAGATACCGCATGCCTTGCAGATGTCGTTGACGGTCACGTTGTTATATCCGTCGCGCTTAAAGAGGGAAATGGCTGTTTCCGCGACTTCCTCTTTGAATTTCCAGGAAGAATCTTGCACTTCAAACACCCCTGACGAAAAATGTTTGCGTTTTTCAAACATTATACGACTTTTGTTTCTGTGATTCAACACACATAAGATTTTATTCGCAATTCTTTTACAGCTTTTTTGTGACTTGTTTCAAAAATGCCATGGAGACCTTGACATTGCAGGGTTAATAAATTAACATGGCGACGCTGGGAGCCGTTCAAGTGTCCGAACGGCCAGTCGTTATTTGGATGTAAACTATCAGAGAAGGAAGCGAGAACATGACAAAAGACGAGAAGATTGCAAAGCTCGGCAAAGAAATCACGGATCGCGCAACGGTCCTGCTCGGCAAGGACAAGATCACGCCGGATGCCCCGGAGTATCTGGGCATCAACTCCGCCCTCAAGTTCACGGCGGTGAAGTATGATGAGAAGATGGCGGACGATATCCTCGATATCGCCCTGACGATGAAAAAGCGCGTGCCGCTCACGATCGAGCAGCTTGCGAAGAAAAACCCGCAGTTCGACAGAGCCTATCTGGAGAAGGCGCTGCAGGCGCTCAGTGAGAGCGGCCTGGTCGAGTTCCACTGGGAGAACCTCGATGGCAAGAACCCGAACCATGAGAAACGCTGGGTGCTGGACATGTTCGTCCCCGGCAGTGCCGAGATCATGATGATCAATCCCGAGCAGTCGGATATGTTCCCGGAGACGGCAGACTTCTTCGAGCGCATGGCGTATCTGCCGCTGGCGGGCATCACCGAGATGGTGCCTCCCGGAGGCGCCGGCATCGGCATGCACGTCATCCCGGTCGAAAAGGCCATCCCGGCCGAGAGCAAGTCTCTGCCGATCGAGCACCTGTCCCACTGGCTGAAGAAGTACGAGGGCCACATCGGCGTGTCCGTGTGCTCCTGCCGCAAGCAGCAGCGCATCCGCGGCGAGGGCTCCGGCGACGTGGAAGGCGAGTGGTGCATCGGCGTCGGCGACTTCGCCGACTACTGCCGCGAGACGAACCACGGCCGCGACATCACCTATGAAGAGGCCATGGAGATCCTCCAGAAGGCCGAGGACCGCGGCTATGTCCACCAGATCACGAACATCGACGGTGAGAACAAGATCTTCGGCATCTGCAACTGCGCCGTCGGCGTCTGCAACGCGCTGCGCACTTCGCAGCTGTTCAACACGCCGAACCTGTCCGCCTCCGCCTACGTGGCCGAGAGCGACCCGGAAAAGTGCGTTGCCTGCGGCAAGTGCGTAGAGACCTGCCCGGCTGGTGCTGTCCGCCTCGGTCAGAAGCTCTGCACCAAGGAAGGCCCCATCCAGTATCCGCACCACGAGCTGCCGGACGACACCAAGTGGGGCGAGGATCACTGGAACAAGAATTACCGCAACGAGAACGGATGCATCCAGACCTGGCCGACCGGCACGGCGCCCTGCAAGGCTGCCTGCCCGGCGCACATCGCCATCCAGGGCTACATCAAGATGGCGGGCGACGGCCGCTATGCCGACGCGCTCAAGCTCATCAAGAAGGATAACCCGTTCCCGGCTGTCTGCGGCAGCATCTGCAGAAAGTACTGCGAGGATGCCTGCACCCGCGGCACCGTCGACGAGCCACTGGCCATCGACGAGATCAAGAAGTTCATTGCCGAGCAGGACATGAAGGCCGAGCACCGCTACGTGCCGCCCATGAACTCCTGCACGCATGAGAAGTTTGACCAGAAGGTCGCCATCATCGGCGGCGGCCCGGCCGGTATGTCCTGCGCCTACTTCCTGGCCATCGAGGGCTACAGCCCGGTCGTGTTCGAGAAGGAAGCCGTGCCCGGCGGCATGCTCGTCAACGGCATTCCGAGCTTCCGTATCGGCAAGGATGTCGTCAAGTCCGAGATCGATGTGCTGCGCGAGATGGGCGTGGAGTTCAAATGCGGCGTCGAAGTCGGCAAGGACATCACCATCCAGCAGCTGCGCGAAGAGGGCTACCAGGCGTTCTACGTCGCGGTCGGCCTGCAGCAGGCGGCGAAGCTCAACATCGCCGGCGAGGATCTCACCGGCGTCAAGAGCGGCCTTGACTTCCTGCGTGAAGTCAACGCCGGCAAGCTCAAGAAGCTCACGGGCGATGTGGTCGTCATCGGCGGCGGCAACGCGGCCATCGACGTGGCGCGCGCGGCCCTGCGTCTGACCAAGGGCAGCGTGAACATGTACTGCCTCGAGAAGGACGAAGAGATGCCCACCGTTCCGGATGAGAAGAACGCCGGCATCGCTGACGGCGTCGTCATCAACAACTCCTGGGCGCCGAAGGCCATCCTCGGCGAGGGCGGCAAGGTCACCGGCATCGAGCTGATGCGCTGCGTGTCCGTCCGCGACGCGAGCGGCAAGTTCGCCCCGGTCTATGACGAGAATGAGACCATCACCGTCCCGTGCTCCAACGTTCTGGTCGCCATCGGCCAGCGCTCGGTCTACGGCGACGTTCTGGCCGGCACCGCGGCGGAGACGGCTGACGGCCGCCTGATCGCACACGACGCCGTGACGTTCCAGTCCAATGAGCCCGATATCTTCGTCGGCGGCGACTGCGCCACCGGCCCGAAGTACACGATCGACGCGATCGCGACCGGCCGCGAGGGCGCGGTGTCCATCCACCGCTTCGTCAACAAGGGCCAGACCCTGACGATCCACCGCAACACCCGCGAGTTCAAGGAGCTCAACAAGGACGATATCGTTCTGCCGACCGAGAAGATCAAAAAGCCCGCGCGTGCCGCCGTTGCCATCGACAGCAAGAAGGTGCGCACCATGCAGGACGACCGCGTGACGTTCACCGAAGAGCAGATCCGCTCCGAGGCGTCCCGCTGCCTGAGCTGCGGCCGCAGCGTTGTCGATCCGAACAAGTGCATCGGCTGCGGCATCTGCACGACCAAGTGCGAATTCGACGCGATCCACCTCAAGCGCGTGCGTCCGCAAAACAGCAAGATGATCCCGGCCGAGGACAAGTTCAAGGCCATCGGCCCCTACGCCGCCAAGCGTCAGGTGAAGATCATCAAGAAGTCCATGGCGGAAAAGAAAAAGTAATCCATCATTATGAGGCGGGCACAGAACCCTTCCCGCTGTGCCCGCCCGCTTGAAAGGAGCCCCCATGCACGAGCTGAGTATCGTTACTTATGTCGTCAAGCAGGTGCAGGAGATCGCCAAGGAAAACAACCTCACCGAGATCGAGTCGGTCACGCTCGAATTCGGTGAGGTCTCCGGCATTGTGCCGGAATATCTCGAGGACTGCTGGAACTGGTATACCAAGAAGGAGCCGATCATTCAGGGCACGAAATTCCTGTATGAGATCATTCCGGCCGTCACCTGGTGCGACGACTGTAAGACCACTTACCCGACCGTACAATACGGCAAGACCTGCCCGCACTGCGGCAGCGGCAACACCTGGCTGCAGCAGGGCAATGAGATCAATATCAAACAGATCGAGGCGCGTTGATTCCGGCACGCCTCCCTGCCTATGGGCAGCAAAAGAGACAGAAGCGGTCGCGCAGCCGCTTTTGATAGAAACACGAACGAAGAGGGAGTGAACCATGAAAGACCTGAAACATCTTTTGTACTTCGAAAACCTTTTGCAGGAAGCGCACAATGACCTGATTGCTCAGGCGCAGAACGAGGGGAAGATCTGCGTTGCCTATGCCTGCGAAAACACGCCCGAGCCGCTGCTGAACCTGCCCGGCGCGTTCTCAACGCGCCTGCGCGCGCCGCGCACCGGCTCTATGGAAATGGCCACATATTATATGACCAGCTTCCTGTGCGAGTACAGCCGCGCGCTGCTCGAGCGCGCCATTGAAGGCGGCTACAACTTTGCCGACTGCATGATTACGCCGGACGGCTGCTCGATGATGAACCGCGCCGTGGAGAACATGGAGCTGCTCAAGACCATGGGCAAGGACAAGCCGAAGTTCTTCTTCGAGTACATGGAGATCCCGATGAAGGCGGACGACAACGGCCTGAACCTGTACGTCCTGCAGTGCCGCAACCATATCCTCACGCCGCTGCACGATGTCTATGGCATCGACGTCTCGGATGAGGCCATCCGCAAGTCTGTCGCCGAGCACAACCGCGTGTGCGAGCTCATCCGCGCCATCGGCGAGTACCGCAAGGGCTCCAATCCGCGCATCACGGGCTACGAATTCCACGTCATCACGCTTGCGACCTATGTCGCGCCGAAGTATCTGCTCATCGACAAACTCGAGGAGACGCTCAAGGAGCTCAAGACCCGCCGCCCGGACAAGAAGACCCCCTACCGCGCGCGTGTGGTCGTCGTCGGCTCTGAGGTCGATGACATTGACTTCATCAAGCTCGTCGAGGAGACCGGTGCGTACGTCTGCGCCGACCGCTTCTGCTACGGCTCGTTCCCGGGCCGCGACCCGATCGTGCTGACGGACGATGAGGACGCGCTGACCCAGATCTGCCGCCAGTACATGAACCGCGCCCAGTGTCCGCGCTACATGAACATGCCCAAGATGATCGGCCGCCGCGAATACGTCAATCAGCTCGCCAAGGAGTACGAGGCCGACGGCATCATTTACGAGCAGATCAAGTTCTGCGATCCGTGGGCGTATGAGCGCATGCTCGGCTCGCACATCCTCAACGATGACTACGGCTATCCCGTTTTGTCCGTTGACCGCCCGTATAACATCGCTTCCTCCGGCCAGATGCGCACCCGTGTGCAGGCATTCGTGGAAAGCATGGAGATCAAGAAGATTCAAGGGGGGAAACAGTGATGTCCAACAAGAGAATCGGCTGTGAAAACTTCGGTAAGTTTTATACCGAGGGCAAGGTCCGCAACCGCCGCGAGTGGCGCGGCGTGACCGACACGCTCTATGATTATTCCCGCTGGCTGCACAACTGGATCACCATGGCGAAGATGGTCTCCAAGCCGCGCAACATCAAGGCCATGTTCCGCTATCGCTGGATGGCCAACTATCTGGCCGTGCCCATGATGGTCGACCGCCACACCCAGGGCCTGCGCGATGAATATCTGCGCATCTGCCACCTGGAGCAGGATCTTATCATCGAGGACGTGGCAAAGCTGCTCGACGGCCTCTTCCGCGGCGACCGCCGCATCGGCAAGGACAAGAAATTCTCCGACAAGGTCGTGCTCGTGGACGAAAACGAGATGACCGCCGTCATGATGGGCTTCCCGACGCTCAAGGGCCTGAGCCGTGAGACGCCGTCGACCTATGTCTCCGTGCTGCTCAACCAGCACGCAGCCGAGCATTATATCGACGTCGCGCAGGAGTACGGCCTCGCGGGCGATGTCTGCCCGATGCCGGAGGCGGAGGCCGGTGTGTCCATCGACGACGACGCGCCGGTGCTCGGCGCGTGCGCCGTGCAGTGCAACACGACGTGCGACGGCTCTCTGCTCGGAAACGGCGTCATTTCCAAGCGCCTCGAGCTTGAGGACGGCATTCCGGTGTTCCAGCTGGCAGCGCCCCTGCGCCACCGCGAGGACGACGTGCAGGATTACGCCGCGCAGGAGATCAAAAATGCCATCGCCTTCATCGAGGAGCACACCGGCGAGAAGTGGGACTGGAAGGCGTACTTCGAGTGCGCCGAGCGCGTGAACTACGCCACCAAGTGCCGCCTCGAGTGGCTGGAGATGAACAAGACCGACTATCCGCAGGTCTTTGGCTCCAACCTTGCGCTGTACACGGAGACGAACTACATGGCCATCTGCGGCAAGGTCCCCGCGTTCCGCGAAGTCGATCGCAAGATCACCCAGCTCGCCGAGCGTGCCTACCGCAAGCAGAAGAAGGCCGCCAACGAGTACCGCCACCGCGCCATTGTCTGGGGCGTGCAATCGCACTTTTATATGGACTTCCTCGTCTGGCTGCTCAACTGCTGGGGCATCGTGCCGCTGACGGATATGCTCTCCATGGTCTCGACACGCGAGCTCGCCACGACTGACACGCCCGAAAACCGTGAGCAGGCGTATTACGATATGGCATGGCTGACCGAAAACATGATCATGCGCAACCGCACGCACGGCGGCTACAAGGTGCTGCTTGATGAGCTGTGGGAGTTCTGCGAGCAGTTCAATGCCGACATGGTCATTCTCTGGGAGCACATGAGCTGCAAGGCACTCGACGGCATGCACGGCCTGTTTGAAGAGCGCGCCCGCGAGAACGGCATCCACCTCGTCTGGGTCACGCACGATCTGTTCGACCCGCGTGTCATCTCGCGGCAGGGCGTGCGTCAGCAGGTCAATGACTATATGCGCACCGTCATGCAGGAAGAGCCCGTGGATCCGAGTCTGGAGATCCTGAAGGACGAGAAGTCCTGGTAATCAGAGAGGAGATCGAACATGAACAATTTGAAATGCAAGCTGCTCAAGGCCCTTATGGGTGTGTCGCTCGGCGCACTCGGCGCGTTCGTGGTCACGTTTGTCATCTATTTCTGGAACCTGGACATGAAGCTGACTTCCGTCATGGAGGGTATCCTGCTCAAGCACTACGACAAGATCGACCGCGACCAGCACCTGTAATCTTTTTCTGTACAGCCCGTCTGCTTCGGCAGGCGGGCTTTTTTCGCATGTAAACAATTTGTGACGCCTCTTGACGATAAAAAATATTATCGCTATAATGCGTAGCGTGCTACACATTGGAGGCGTATCATGGAGCAATTTCAAATCGGATGTCTATTAAAAATGATTACGGATAAGATCAAAATGCGGGCAGATGCCGATCTCGCGCAGCAGGGGCTGACGCTGACGCAAAGCCGCGTGCTGGGCTATCTGGACCGCAGCGGCGGTCAGGCGACGCAAAAGGAGATCGAGGGCTTTCTGCAGGTGTCGCACCCGACGGTGGCGGGCATCATCAACCGCATGGAGCAAAATGGCTTCGTGCGCTGCCGGCTTGATCCGGCGGACAAACGCAGCAAGATCGTCAGCCAGACGGAGCGCGCTGCCGCGGTCGCGCAGGATATGCACGCCACGATCCAGACAACGGAGCAGCAGATGCTGCGCTCGCTGACGCCGGAACAGATCGAGGCGCTGGAATCGGCGCTGCGCACGATCTATGCCGATCTCGGCTGACAGGCCCGTGATCCAGGAAGGAGGAAATCCATGCTTCATACATTATCCCGCAGCCTGCGGGAAAACAAAGGCCCCGCGCTCGTGACGGTGCTGCTCTCGGCGCTGGAGGTCGTGTTTGAGATCGTGATCCCGCTGTTCATGTCCAACCTCATTGACTTCGGCATTGAGGGCGGCAGCATGGCGGCGGTCTGGAAGTTCGGTGCATTTTTGCTGCTGCTGGCGGCGTTCCAGCTGGCGACCGGCGTGCTCGCGGCGCGCATCGCGGCGCGTGCATCCGTCGGCTTTGGCGCGAACCTGCGTGAGGATATGTACAACAACGTGCAGACCTTTGCGTTTTCCAACATCGACAAGTTTTCCACTGCGTCCATCGTCACGCGCCTGACGACGGATGTCACGAACGTGCAGAACGCCTTTCAGATGCTCATGCGCATGGCGATCCGCTCACCGGTCATGCTGGTCTTTTCCATGATCGTGTCGTTCCGCATCAGCCGTGACATCTCCATGACGTTTCTCATCATTCTGCCGATCCTTGCCGTGGCGCTGTTTTTCATCATCCGCAGCGTGTTCCCGATCTTCACGCGCGTTTTCCGCACATATGACGAGCTCAATAACGTCGTGCAGGAAAATGTCCGCGGTATCCGTGTCGTGAAGTCCTTTAATCAGGAACAGCACGAGATCCGCAAATTCGGCGCCATTTCCGAGCGCATTTACAAGGACTTTTCCAAAGGCGAGCGGCTCATCACGCTCAACGCGCCGCTGATGCAGTCATGCATCTACGCGTGCATGATCATCATCTCCTGGCTCGGTGCCAAGGCCATCATCGCCAGCGGCAATGACCCGGCACTCGGCCTGACGACCGGCAACCTCACTGCGCTCATCACCTATGCCATGCAGATCCTCTCGAGCCTGATGATGCTGTCCATGGTCTTTGCCATGCTGACGATCTCGCTCTCGTCCGCGCGCCGCATCGCCGAGGTGATCGAGGAAAAGACGGACATTCAAAATCCGGAGCACCCGGTCATGGCCGTGCGCGACGGCGCCATTGATTTTGACCATGTGAGTTTTGTCTACGCCTCCAAGGCGGACAAAAAGGTGCTCGATGACATTGATCTGCACATCCGTTCCGGCGAGACGATCGGCGTCATCGGCGGCACGGGCGCGTCCAAGTCCTCGCTCGTGCAGCTCATCCCGCGTCTGTACGATGTCACCGGCGGCAGGCTGACGCTCGGCGGCGTGGACGTGCGCGATTATGATCTGGAGACGCTGCGCAACGCCGTTGCCATGGTGCTGCAGAAAAACGAGCTGTTTTCCGGAACGATCAAGGAAAACCTCCGCTGGGGTAACGAAAACGCCACGGACGAGGAGCTCCGTCACGCCTGCGTGCTCGCGTGTGCGGATGAATTCATTTCCGCCATGCCGGACGGTTATGACACCTATATCGAGCAGGGCGGCACGAACGTCTCCGGCGGCCAGAAGCAGCGCCTGTGCATCGCCCGCGCGCTGCTGAAAAAGCCGAAGGTGCTCATTCTCGACGACTCGACGAGCGCCGTCGACACGCGCACGGATGCGCAGATCCAGCAGGCCCTTTCCGCCTATATCCCGGAGACGACGAAGATCATCATCGCGCAGCGCATCAGCTCCGTGCAGAACGCGGACCGTATCGTCGTGCTCGATGACGGGCGTATCGACGCCGTCGGCTGCCACGATGAGCTGCTGCGCACGTGCGAAATTTACCGCGAGGTCTATGAGTCCCAGCAGAAGGGAGGCGAGGACGATGCGTGAACGCCCGAAATTTGACAGCCGGACGCTCAAGCGCCTGTTGTCGTATATGCGCGCCTATAAGGGCACGCTCGTGCTCGTGACGGTCTGCATCCTGCTGAGCGCGGTCGCAGGCGCGGCCTCGTCCATGTTCCTGCAAAAGCTGATCGACGGCTATATCGTGCCCATGCTCGGCACAGCGTCGCCGGACTATTCCGGCCTGGTCCGTGCGCTGATCACCATCGGCTGCGTATATCTTGTCGGTACGCTGGCCACATGGCTGTATAACCGCCGCATGGTCACGATCGCGCAGGGCGCGCTCAAGCGCATCCGTGACGAGATGTTTGAGAAGATGCAGAGCCTGCCCATCCGCTATTTTGATACGCATACGCACGGCGACATCATGAGCCTGTATACGAACGATACCGATACGCTGCGCCAGATGATCGCGCAGTCCATGGCGCAGCTCGTATCGTCTGTGTTCACGCTTGCGGCAGTGTTTTTCTGCATGCTGTACATCAGCATCTGGCTGACGCTGATCGTGTGCGCCGTCATGGCGCTCATTCTCGTGTTCGTGCGCAAGCTCACCGGCCGCATCGGCGGCTACTTCATGGCGCAGCAGACGGCGCTGGCCGATCTCAACGGCTATGTTGAGGAGATGGTCAACGGCCAGAAGGTCGTCAAGGTCTTCTGCCACGAGGAGCAGAGCAAGGCGGAGCTGCGCCGCCGCAACCGCGTCTGGGCGGAAAACGCCGCGCGCGCCAGCGGCATGGCCAACAGCATGATGCCGATGATGAACGCCGTAGGTTACCTGCAGTATGTCATCATCGCCGTCATCGGCGGCACGATGGCGATTGCCGGCACGCCGAACCTCGGCCTGACGGGCATGAACACGCTCACGCTCGGTATGATCGCATCCTTCCTCACGCTCTCGCGCGGGTTTACAAACCCGATCTCGCAGATCTCCAACCAGTTCAACTCCATCGTCACAGCACTGGCCGGCGCATCGCGCATTTTCGCGTTCATGGATGCCGAGCCGGAGACGGACGACGGCTATGTGACGCTTGTCAACGCCAAGGAGGAAAACGGCACGCTCGCCGAGACCGACCACCACACCGGTCTCTGGGCGTGGAAGCACCCGCACGGCGACGGCACGGTCACATACACGAAGCTTGCCGGGCGCGTCGTGTTCGATCACGTCGACTTCGGTTATACGTCGGACAAAGAGGTCCTGCATGACATCACGCTCTACGCCGAACCCGGCCAGAAGGTCGCCTTCGTCGGCGCGACCGGTGCGGGCAAGACGACGATCACGAACCTTATCAACCGCTTTTACGACATTGCCGACGGCAAGATCCGCTACGACGGCATCAACATCAATAAGATCCGTAAGGCAGATCTGCGCCGCAGCCTCGGCATCGTGCTCCAGGACGTGAATCTCTTTACCGGTACGGTCATGGAAAATATCCGCTACGGAAATCCGGACGCGACGGATGACGAATGCATCGCGGCGGCGAAGCTTGCCAATGCCGACCATTTCATCCGCATGCTGCCCGACGGCTACAACACCGTGCTCAAAGGCGACGGCAGCGGCCTGAGCCAGGGCCAGCGGCAGCTGCTGAGCATCGCACGCGCGGCTGTGTCCGATCCGCCGGTCATGATCCTCGACGAGGCGACCAGCTCCATCGACACCCGCACGGAGGCGCTCGTGCAGAGCGGCATGGATAAGCTCATGGAGGGGCGCACGGTGTTCGTCATCGCGCACCGGCTCTCGACGGTCAAGAATGCGGACGTCATCATGGTGCTTGACCATGGCCGCATCATCGAGCGCGGCAACCATGCAAAGCTCATCGCCGAAAAGGGCGTGTACTACCAGCTCTATACCGGCGCATTCGAGCTCGAATAATTTCCTGCGCCCCCTTGCGGCCGGCAGGGGGGCGCGGTATAATTGCGGTAATGAAGCAAAGGAGGAGAACCATGGAGTATCGAAGATTTGGAAACACCATCGTCGCCCGCATCGACCGTGGGGAAGAAGTGCTTGAGCAGGTTGCGGCCATTGCGCAGGCCGAGCAGATCAAGCTCGCGAGCGTGCAGGCGCTCGGTGCAGTCGGGGAGTTTACGGTCGGCGTGTTCCACACGGCCGAAAAGCAGTACCACGCCAATTCGTTCGCGGGCGATTTCGAGATCGTCTCGCTGACCGGCACGATCAACACGATGGACGGCGCGTTTTACACGCACCTGCACATGAGCGCCGGTAATGAGAAGGGCGAGGTGTTCGGCGGACATCTGAACCGCGCCGTTATCAGCGCCACCTGTGAGATGGCCATCACGGTTATCGACGGAAGAGTGGATCGTTTTCACAGCGAGGAGATCGGCCTGAACCTGTTCCAATTCTGAGCATCTGTGTCAAAAGCACGCACGGCTATTGAGTCGTGCGTGCTTTTTTTGTTGCCTTGAGTCTATATTCCTATTGACAACATAGGAATATAGGCATATAATTCACTTCGATGAGGTAGGATTTTGTGCCGGACCATCCTGAGCCTCTCTGAATTCGTGTATACGTATGCAGCCGTGCCGTCAGGCACGGTTTGCCATTGGGAACGGAGGATACATATATGAACAGCAACCTGCTTGAAGTCAGCGGCCTGCACGTGAGTGCGGGCGAGAAAGAGATCCTGCACGGCGTGGACCTGACCGTCGGCAAGGATGAGACGCATGTGCTCATGGGGCCGAACGGCACCGGCAAGTCCACGCTCGGCTATGCGATCACCGGCAATCCGGAGTACACGGTCACGGCCGGAAAGATCGTCTTTGACGGCGAGGATATCACACGGCTGCCGGTCAACGAGCGCGCGAAGAGGGGTATTTTTCTGTCGTTTCAGAATCCGCTCGAGGTGCCCGGCGTGACGCTCAGCGCGTTTATCCGCAGTGCGCTCGAGCAGAAGACCGGCAAGCGCATCCGCCTCTGGGACTTCAAGAAGAATCTTGCCGAGACGATGCAGCTGCTGGCGATGGACGCTTCCTATGCTGAGCGCGACCTGAATGTGGGCTTTTCCGGCGGTGAGAAAAAGAAAGCGGAGATCCTGCAGATGCTCATGCTCGAGCCGAAGCTTGCCATCCTCGACGAGACGGACTCCGGTCTGGACGTCGACGCGGTGCGCACGGTCTCCAAGGGCGTGCAGCTCTATCGTGAGCGCGTGCACGGCTCGTTGCTCATCATCACGCACAGCACCCGCATTCTCGAGGCGCTGACGGTGGACGCCGCGCACATCATGGAGCAGGGCGTCATTGTGAAAAACGGCGATGCATCGCTTGTAGATACCATCAATGAAAACGGCTTTGGCGGCATCCGGGCAGACTGAAAGCGAGGCGATCCGAATGAAGGAAAAAAGCCAGGTCGCGGACATTGACCGCAGCGTCTATGACATCCGCGACAAAGAGGACGATGCCTATCGTATGCAGGAGGGCCTGACACCGGAGATCATCGACCGGCTCTCGAAGGAAAAGGGCGATCCGGTCTGGATGCAGCAGTTCCGGCTGCAGTCGCTGCAGATCTATAACGAGATGCCGATCCCGGATTGGGGCCCGTCCATCGAGGGGCTGGACATGGATCACATTGCAACATACGTCCGTCCCAAGACCGACATGAAAAGCGACTGGAAGGACGTCCCGCAGGATATTAAAGATACTTTCGAGCGTCTCGGCATCCCGCAGGCGGAGCGCAAATCGCTCGCCGGCGTCGGCGCACAGTACGATTCCGAGCTCGTGTATCACAACGTCCGGGACGAAGTGGCTGCACAGGGCGTCGTCTATACCGACATGGAGAGCGCGCTCAAGGGCGAGTACGCCGATATGGTGCACAAGTATTTCATGAAGCTCGTCACACCGCGCGATCATAAGTTTGCGGCCCTGCACGGCGCGGTCTGGTCCGGCGGCTCGTTCGTGTATGTGCCGAAGGGCGTGCAGGTGTCCATCCCGCTGCAGTCGTACTTCCGTCTGAACGCCAAGGGTGCTGGCCAGTTTGAACACACACTCATCATTGTCGATGAGGGCGCGAGTCTGCATTTTATCGAGGGATGCTCGGCACCGAAATATAACGTTGCGAACCTCCACGCCGGCTGCGTGGAGCTGTACGTGAAGAAGAACGCTAAGCTGCGCTACTCGACCATCGAGAACTGGTCGAAAAATATGTATAACCTCAATACAAAACGCGCGCTCGTGGAAGAGGGCGGCGTGATCGAGTGGGTTTCCGGCTCGTTCGGGTCTCATGTCGGCTGCCTGTACCCGATGAGCGTGCTCAAAGGCGATAACTCCAAGATGGAATTCACCGGCGTCACGTTTGCCGGCGCGGGGCAGAACCTCGACACCGGTGCGAAGGTCGTGCACATCGGCAAGAACACAAGCTCGTATATGAACACGCGCTCGATCAGCAAGAGCGGCGGCATCAGCACATTCCGCAGCAGCGTCGTGGTGCAGAAGGGCGCCAAGCACGCAAAATCTTCCGTGTCCTGCCAGTCGCTGATGCTCGATTCCGAGTCCCGCTCCGATACCGTCCCGGCCATGGACATCCGCACGAAGGACGCTGCCGTCGGTCATGAGGCAAAGATCGGCAGCATCAGCAACGAGGCGGTGTTTTATCTCATGAGCCGCGGCATGAGCGAGGAGGACGCCCGCGCGCTGATCGTCAGCGGCTTTGCGGACAACGTCTCCAAGGAGCTGCCGCTGGAGTACGCGGTGGAAATGAACAATCTCATTCGTCTCGAGATGAAGGGCAGCATTGGCTGACCAACATTCCGAAAGGAGGGAATATCGTGAATACGAGTGAACAGCTGGTCGTCAACAAACTGCCGACCAGAACGTGGAACCATCTCCAGGTCAACGAAGCGACCATCCCGTGGAATGTGGCCGACACGGCCGATCTCGGGACGGATTCCTATGCAATTACAGCGGAAAATCAGGCGCAGCCGCTGCACATCGACCTGACCGGTGCGGCCGGCTTCAGCCGCAAGCACATCGCGGTCGATGTGGCCGCCGACGTGCAGGCAACGGTGTATATGGTGCTCGATACGCAGGGCAGCTTCGCCGTAGAAACGGCGTTCAAGCTCCACGATGCCGCGTCTCTTCGCCTTGTGCAGGTGCTCTGTGCGCAGGACAGCGCGCTGCTCTACGCCAAAACGGACGCCGACTGTGCGCCCGGCGCCGGCGTGGACATGACGCAGATCCTCATGGGCAGGGGCGACCTGTATTCGGACAATGACACGGAGCTTGTCGGCGACGGCAGCCATTATTCGGCGCAGATCGGCTATCTCGGCCGCGGCAGCCAGACGATCGACGTCAACGTCGTCGTCAACCACTACGGCAAAAACACCGAGTGCGAGATCGACACGTCCGGCGCGCTCAAGGATGCGGCGAAAAAAGTTTTCCGCGGCACGATCGACTTCAAGACCGGCTCGTCGAACTCCGTCGGCAACGAGAAGGAGACCGTGCTCATGCTCGGCGACGATGTTGTCAACAAGACGGTGCCGCTCATTCTCTGCGCCGAGGAAAATGTCGTCGGCAACCACGGCGCGACCATCGGTGAGCTCGATGACGAGACGCTGTTTTACTTTGAAAGCCGCGGCATCTCCCGCGCTCAGGCCGAAAACATCCTGGCCCGCGCATCGATCGAGCGCTTTGCGCGCACGGTGGACGATGAAGTGCTGCGCGCGCAGATTCTTCAGACGCTGGAGGAGGAACTCAACGATGACGTATGATTATAAGCAGGATTTTCCGATCTTTCAGCACACGGACGTCGCCTATATCGATAACGCGGCCACGGCGCAGCGCCCGCAGTGCGTGCTGGACGCGGTGGCGGATTTCTACCGCTGCCACAATGCCAACCCCCTGCGCGGGCTGTATCCGCTGAGCGTGGAGGCGACCGATATCTATGAGCAGGCGCGCGAGACCGTGCGCGATTTCATCGGGGCACGCTCGGCGCGTGAGATCGTCTTTACCCGCAACACGACCGAGGGCCTGAACCTCGTCGCCTACAGCTACGGCCTGACGCACGTCAAGGCGGGCGATGAGGTGCTCGTGTCTATCATGGAGCACCACAGCGATCTGCTGCCGTGGCAGATGGTCTGCCGCCAGACGGGCGCGGAGCTGAAGTTCATCGAGTGCGCGCCCGACGGCAGTGTGGATCTTCAGCAAATCGAATCGCTCATTACCGAGCGCACGAAGATCGTCGCCATGACGCAGGTGTCGAATGTTCTCGGCCGGAAGTACCCGCTCAAGGAAGTCGCCGCCATGGCGCACAAGAAGGGCGCGGTCATGGTCGTGGACGGCGCGCAGAGCACGCCGCACATGCCGGTGAACGTGCAGGAGCTGGGCGCGGATTTCTTCGCCTTCTCCGGGCACAAGGTCTTTGGCCCGATGGGCATCGGCGGGCTGTACGGCAGGGAGGACCTGCTCGAGGAAATGCCGCCGTTTCTCTCCGGCGGCGAGATGATCGAATCCGTCACGCGCACGGGCGCTGTCTATGCCGAGCTGCCGCATAAGTTCGAGGCCGGCACGGTCAATGCCGCCGGCGCGGCCGGTCTGGCTGCCGCCATCCGGTACGTGCAGAGCGTCGGCTTTGACACCATCCAGCAGCGCGAGCACGACCTGACGGCCAACGCCCTCGCGCGCGTGCTGGCCGTGCCGCACGTGCACGTGCTCGGTACGGACCGCCCGGAGGATCACAACGGCATCATCACCTTCACGGTCGACGGCGTGCACCCGCACGACATCAGCGAGATCATGGCGTCCGACGGTGTGAACATCCGCGCCGGTCACCACTGCGCGCAGCCGCTGCTCGCGCACCTCGGTCTGAACGCGACGGCGCGCGCCAGCTTTGCCTTTTATAACACCGATGAGGATGTCGACCGGTTCCTTGAGAGCCTCTCGACCCTGAGGGAGCGTATGGGATATGGAAAATAGAAGCTTCTATAATGAGATCCTGACCGAGCACAACATCCATCCGGAGTTCAAGCACGACATTCCGGACGCGGACATTGCGCTCGCGGGTGTGAACCCGAGCTGCGGCGACAACATCGTCCTCAAGCTCAAGACCGACGGCGATGTCATCACCGATGGCGGCTTTGTCGGCGACGGCTGCGCCATCTCGCAGGCGTCGGCCGATATCATGCTCGGCATGATCGTGGGGCAGAAGAAGGAAAAGGCGCTGGAAATGGGCCGCACCTTCCTGCGCATGATCCACGGCGAGGCGACCGAGGAAGAGATCGAGAGTCTCGAAGAGGCCTCGGCTCTCAAGGACATCGCGCATATGCCCGCGCGTGTGAAATGCGCCATGCTCGGCTGGCGCACGCTCTCGGAGGCGCTGACCGGCAAGGTCGAAGAATAAGCCGTTCCCGCCGCCGGCGGATGCCGATGCGGTGTCTGCCGGCGGCTTTCTGCGCGCTGGAAATCCCCGGTTTGACAGCGCGTGCCTGTAGGATTATGATAAGACATCCTCTTGACGGCAGGTGCTGTGTATGACTGATTTTGAACCCGCTCTTCTGCGGCGCATCCGTGCGCTCGCGGCCGCGCAGCCGCGCGTGCTTGTCGCCATTGACGGCCGCTGCGCCGCCGGAAAGACCACGCTGGCCGCGTCCCTGCAGGCACAGTTGGCGTGCAATGTGTTTCATATGGACGACTTTTTCCTCCGCCCGGAGCAGCGCACGCCCGAGCGCCTGCGTCAGCCGGGCGGCAATGTGGACTTCGAGCGTTTCCTGACTGAGGTGCTCCGTCCGCTGCGCGATGGCGCGCCGGTGACGTATCGCCCTTATGACTGCCGAACGCAGCAGCTGTGCGCGCCGGTTCACGCGGAGGCAAGGCCGGTCAATCTCATCGAGGGGTCCTATTCCTGCCATCCGGCGCTGTGGGATCTTTATGACCTGCACGTGTTCCTCTCGGTCGGCCCGGAGGAGCAGCACCGCCGCATTGCTGCGCGCAATGGTGAAAAAATGCTGCCGATGTTTACAAACGTCTGGATTCCGATGGAGGAGACGTACTTTGCGCGGTTTCAAGTTGCGGAGCGCGCCGACCTTTGCCGGGAAAATTGAATCAGCCTGCGGATGACCGCGCGGGGCTTGTGTCCCGCGCGGTTTTGTGCTACATTAAAAGAACATATACGAAGTGAATTTTCACAGAAAGGCGGGAGCTACATGGATGTTCTGCGTTTCAAACAGGCCAACTGCAAAAACTGCTACAAATGCGTCCGGTTCTGCCCGGTCAAGTCCATCCGCGTCTATCAGGGTCACGCACAGATCATTTCCAGCGACTGCATTCTCTGCGGCAACTGCGTGTCCGTCTGTCCGCAGCACGCCAAGGAGGACATCAGCGACGTCGCGCAGATCCAGGAACTGATCGCGTCCGGCCAGCAGGTCGTTGTGAGCGTCGATTCCTCCTACATCGCCTATTTTGATACTCCTGGTTTTGCGGGCATCGCCGAGCCGCTCAAAAAGCTCGGCTTTGCAGCGGCGCACGAGACGGCGGAGGGCGCCTACCTGGTCAAGAAGGAGCTGGAAAAGCTCGCCGCCCAGCCGGGTGATGCGCCAATCATTACGTCCGGCTGTTCGACGATCGTGCTCTATGTGGAAAAGCACCTGCCGGAGGCACTGCCGTATCTGGCCCCGGTGCTCTCACCGATGCAGGCGCACGCCGTGCTGCTGCGCAAGCGCTATCCCGGCGCGACCATTGTCTATGTCAGCCCCTGCATTTCCAAGAAAGAGGAGACGACGCGCTTTGAGAGCGTCGGCGCCGACTATGATATTACGTTCACGGAACTCGAGGACTGGATGCACGAGGCCGGCGTTGCCGTCAACCCCAATGTGCCGGCGGATGAGCCGCTGCTCTCGCGCGGCTACACGATCACGAACGGCGTTCTGCATTCCATGTCGCTCGATTCCGGGCGCGATTATCTGTTCCTCGACGGTCTGGATGACAGCATTCAGACGCTCAAGAGCGTCGTCAACGGTGAACTGCGCAACTGTTTCATTGAAATCGCCGCCTGCCACGGCAACTGTGTCGGCGGCCTTGCTTTCCGGCAGAAGCACACGAACCTGCTCGAGTCGCGCCGCCGCGTGATCAAGAGCGCCGGCGGCGGAAAAAACTTTGACATTCAAGAGCCAGTGGATATACGCCGTGTGCTCGTGGACAAGAAGCACCCGACCGACCTGCCGCCCGAGTCCGTCATCAACGGCATCCTGCGCAAGATGGGCAAATTCAGCCCGGCGGATGAACTCAACTGCGGCCTGTGCGGCTATCGCACCTGCCGCGACAAGGCCATCGCCGTCTATGAGGGCCGCGCCGAGATCAGCATGTGCATGCCGTACATGAAAGAGCGCGCCGAGACCTATTCCGAGAAGATCATCAACGTCTCGCCGGAAGGCATCGTCACCGTCGGCAAGAAGCTGAAGGTCAAGCAGATCAACAAGGCTGCCTGCAAGATCTTCGGCATCAAAGACCCGGCGGACATCATCGGATATCCGGTGTCGCGCATCATGGACGAGTACGACTTCGTGAAGATGATCAGTCAGGACGAGACACAGGTCACGGACGAGGTCTTTCTCGCTGACTACAACGTCTATCTCGAGCGCATCTTCATCTGCGATCCGGAGCGGACGCTCTTTACCTGCATCATGCGTGACGTGACCAAGGCGCGCCAGCGCCGCAACAAGATCCAGAAGACGAAGATCCATGCGGCCGATCTGGCGGACGATATCATTGCAAACCAGCTGCGCATCGTCCACGAGATCGCAAGTCTGCTCGGTGAAACGGCGGCGGAGACCAAGGTGGCTGTGCACGATCTGAAGGAAGCCATCATGCTTGATGAGGACGGCGATGATGATGCGTAAACGAACGAATCGCTGCAGGAACACGGTCTGGGACATCAGCGTCATCAGCCGCAACAAAAATGGGGAGACGCTCTGCGGCGATCAGTGTGCGCTCGAATGGGACGACAATGACGCGACGGTCATCCTTTCCGACGGTCTCGGCAGCGGCGTCAAGGCCAACATCCTCTCCACGCTGACAACGACCATGCTCACGACCATGCTCAAGGGCAATGTGCCGATCGACGAGTGCGTTACGACCGTGGCGGAAACGCTGCCCATGTGCAAGGAGCGCAAGCTCGCCTATGCGACCTTTACAATCCTGCAGACGGCCGGCACCCGCGCGCGCCTGATCCAGTATGACAACCCGAACGCTGTGTTCGTGCACAACGGCGCGATCGGGAAATACAACTACTCCGTCAATTTCATTCAGGAAAAGGAACTGCACGAGAGCTACCTGCATTTTGACGTGGGCGATATGCTTGTGCTCTTCAGCGACGGCGTGTCGGAGGCCGGGCGCGGCGTGACGACGGACGCCGGTTGGGCGCGGCAGGACATTGAGGATTTTATCCTGCGCAATTATTCACCTACCGTCTCCTCACAGCGCATGGCGGCCAGTATCCTCTCGACCGTCAAGACGCTGGACATGGACGCCATGCATGATGATACGACTGTTGTTGTCGCGCGCCTGCGTGAGCGTTGTCCGGTCAACGTCATGATCGGCCCGCCCGAGAGCAAGGATGATGATCTGAGCACCATGCGCCTGTTTTTCGGCAAGGATGGCAAGCATGTTGTCTGCGGCGGCACCACGGCCAACGCTGTCGCGTCATATCTGGGCGTAAAGGTGCATACGCTGCCCGGCAGTGGCACGGAGGAGGTGCCGCCGATGAGCGAGATCCACGGTGTGGATCTGACGACCGAGGGCGTCGTTACGGTCAATGTGACGATGAAACGCATCAAGGACTACCTCGCGGATGGCATGTACACGCTCGAGCTCGCCCGCATGAAGGACGGCGCGTCCAAGCTCGCGCTCGTACTGCTCGAGGAGGCGACGGAGGTCAATGTCCTCTTCGGCAACGCGAGCAACCTCGCCCAGCAGGATACGGAGTTCAGCTTTGAGCGCAAGCTGCAATTGGTGCAGGAGCTGCGCGATATGCTGACTCTGGCCGGAAAAACAGTAAAAATGAGCATCTGCTGACAGATGCCGATATTCACGGAGTGACCCTAACGAATGAAAATCCAAACTTTTTTTGCAGTATTGCTGTGTAAGCTCGCGCGCGGCCTGCTGCGGCTGCTGCGCCGCGGCGGCACGGCGTTTCCCGGCCGCGTGGCGCTGAAAGTATACCCGCAGGTACTCGGCGTGCTCTCGCGGGGGGTGCGCGTTATCCTCGTCACCGGCACGAACGGCAAGACGACCAGCTCGCGCATGATCGAGCAGGCATTCGCCGATGCGGGCCTCAATTACTTTGCCAACCGCTCGGGCGCGAACCTCATCTCCGGCATCACGGCGGAGTTTGCCATGCACAGCACCCTGACCGGCAGGCCAAAGTGCCAGTTTGCCGTCATTGAGTGCGACGAGGCTGCATCCAAGACCGTGCTCAAGTACCTCAAGCCGGAGGTCATCGTGGCGACGAATGTTTTTCGCGACCAGCTCGACCGCTACGGTGAGATCACGCACACGCTCAATAACATCATCGAGGGCATCCGCCACACGCCGGAGAGCGTTTTGTGCATCAATGCCGACTGCTCACTCATCGCGTCCATCCCGGCGCAGGTGCCGAACCCGGTCGTGCGCTTTGGCGTGAATGTGCCGCTCGGCGGTGACGACCTGACGGAGATCTCCGACGCGCCGCACTGCATCCACTGCAAGACGGAATATGTCTACGACTACCGCACGTACGGCCATCTCGGCGCGTTCCGCTGCCCGAAGTGCGGCTACCACCGCGAAGCCCCGCAGGTCGCCGTCACAGCGGTGCTGAATCTCGGCGTGGACACGAGCGATGTCACCATGGCCATCGGCGGACAGGAGTACGCCGTGCACATCAACCTGCCGGCGGCTTATAACATCTACAATGCCGTCGGGTCGGCGGCTGCGCTGTACGCATTCGGCTTCACGCCGGAGGCGATCGTGCACGCGCTCGGCGTGTTCGGCTGCGGTTTTGGCCGTATGGAGAAATTCGACCTGCGCGGCACGCCCGGGCGCATGATGCTCGTGAAAAACCCCGCGGGCTGCAACCAGACCATGCGCTATCTTGCCGGGCTGAACGAGGACGCGACGTTTGTCGTCTGCCTCAACGACCGGGACGCCGACGGTACGGACATCTCGTGGATCTGGGACGCGGACTTTGAGCGGCTCGCCGCCATGGGCGAGCATCTTCGCCACGTGTTCGTGTCCGGCACGCGCGCCGACGAGCTGCGCCTGCGCCTGAAGTATGCGGGCGTGGACGAGACGAAAATTCAGGTGTATTATGACTATGACCCGCTGATCGACGCCATGTGCGCGTCGGAATACCCGGTGTTCATCATGCCGACGTATACGTCGATGCTGGATCTGCGCGGCCGGCTGCAAAAGCGGCTCGGCGGAAAGGAGTTCTGGGAATGAGCGAGAAGACCCTGCGCATCTGCCACCTGTACCCGGATCTTCTGAACCTCTATGGCGACCGGGGCAACATTCTCTGCATGCGCCGCCGTTTGGAGTGGCGCGGCATCGACGCCGAGGTGACGGAGGTCACGGTCGGCGAGCAGGCGGATTTTACGCAGTTTGACCTGTTTTTCATCGGCGGCGGTCAGGACTTTGAGCAGGAGGTGCTCCTGTCCGACCTGAAAGCCGGAAAGGGCAGCGAAATCAAGGCTGCCATCGCCGACGGCAAGACGTTTCTGACCATCTGCGGCGGCTACCAGATGCTCGGCAGCTACTACCGCACGTGGGACGGCAAGCAGTGCGACTTTATCGGCGCGATCGACTACTACACCGTCGGCTCGAAGGAGCGTATGATCGGCAACTTCCTCTTTGAGTGTCTGCCGGAGTCCGGCGGCAGCACGGTCGTCGGCTTTGAAAACCACAGCGGCAAGACCTATCTTGGCAGCGGCGTGTCGCCGCTCGGCAAGGTGCTCGTCGGCGGCGGCAACAATGGGGAGGACGGCTTTGAGGGCGTGCGCTATCACAACGTGTTCGGCACATACAGCCACGGCCCGGTCCTGCCGAAAAACCCCGCGTTTTGTGACCATTTGCTCACGACAGCGCTGCAGCAGCGCTATCCGAATCTGGAACTCCAGCCGCTGGACGATGCGGCCGAGCTCGCCGCGCACAATACCATGCGCGACCGGCTGCTGAAAAAATAACTGCATGGAAAATGGGCGCATCCGTCTGGATGCGCCCACCGTGCGTCTCATATTAAAAATCCGGCGGGATCGGAATGTCCGCGCGCGGGACCTTGTCCCAGGAAAAGTCTGCTGCCAGCTCGATTGCCGTCACCGGCGCGTCCGTTGGCCGCAGACCCGCGAGCTTGGCGAGCTTTCCGGTCAACTGCTCGGGTGTGTATTTCTGCCGCAGGGCCTCCATGTTCAGGTCGCCCTCGCGCTTGGAGAGCTTGCGCCCGTCCGGCGCGACGAGCAGCGGCGCGTGTGCGTATTCCGGGGCCTTGCCGCCGAGCGTTCCCATCAGCCAGATCTGCCGCGGTGTGGAGTCGAGTAGGTCGCGTGCGCGCACAACGCGCGTGATGCCCATGTCGAGATCGTCCACGCTTACGGCGAGCTGGTAGGCGAATACGCCGTCCGAGCGCCGGATGAGAAAATCGTCGCGCCCGTGCCGCAGTTCGGCTGCCTGCAGACCGTAGTGCGCGTCAACGAAGGCAATGTCCGCGTCCGTGACCGCAAGCTTTTTCGCCGCGCGGCGACCCATGCGCAGGCGCTTTTGCACCTCCTGCTCTGACAGCGTCCGACAGGGGCAGCCGGCCTCGCGCGGCTCGCCGGGGTGCGGTGCGCTCGCGGCCAGACGCTCTGCGCGGCTGCAATAGCAGTCATACACCATGCCGCGCTCGGTCAATGCATCCAGCGCGGCGGTGTAGCGCTGTGCGCGCGTGCCTTGACGGCAGTCCTGCGAGCCGGGGCGCCAGCCCTCGTCCCAGTCGAGTCCAAGCCAGAGGAGGTCGTCGGCCATCAGGTCAGCATAGTGCTCCCAGCTGCGCTCCGGGTCGAGATCCTCAAGGCGGAACACCATCGTCCCGCCGCGTGCGCGCACGTCCAGCCATGCAAGCAGAAATGTCAGCATATTGCCCAGGTGCAGCCGCCCGCTCGGGCTGGGTGCGAAGCGGCCGCGGATCGTGTTATCCGGCATCGGTCATCCCTCCGGTTTCATACTGAGCGTATTATAGCATAACCGCGCCGGTTGGCAACGCTTTTGCGCCAAATCCCTTGAAACTATGCGGGAAATCGGATATAATAAAGTGTTATTATCAGCGGAGGAATGTCTCATGGCGAAATCATCCATCGAAAAAACAAATGTCATGCGTCTGCTCGACCAGAAGAAGGTGCCCTACACGCCGCACACATATCCGCACGGCGACGATGCGGTGGACGGCGTGACCGTCGCACAGATGACGGGCATGGACCCGGCGAAGGTGTTCAAGACGCTGGTTGCCCGCGGCGCGAGCAAGACGCCGTACGTGTTCGTCATTCCGGTCGCGTGCGAGCTCGACCTCAAGAAAGCGGCGAAGGCCGTGGGGGAGAAGTCCATTGCCATGCTGCATGTGTCCGAGCTTACGCCCCTGACGGGCTACGTGCGCGGCGGCTGCTCGCCGGTCGGCATGAAAAAGCAGCTGCGCACGGTCTTTGCTTCTCAGGCGCTCGCGCAGGAGACCATCCTTGTCAGTGCCGGCAAGATCGGCTATCAGGTCGAGGTCGCGCCGCAGGCGCTCATCGCGCTCGTGCGTGCGGGCACGGCGGAGCTGACCATAGAATCCTAAGCAACCACGGAGGCATCCATGCGGGATCATATTGTAATCAAAGGCGCGCGGGAGAACAATCTCAAGAATATTGATGTGGAAATTCCGCGCGATGCACTGGTCGTCATGACCGGCCTGTCCGGCTCGGGCAAGTCGAGCCTTGCGTTCGACACCATCTTTGCCGAGGGCCAGCGGCGCTATATGGAGAGTTTGTCGTCCTATGCGCGCCAGTTTCTCGGCCAGATGGACAAGCCGGACGTCGATTCCATCGAGGGCATGAGCCCGGCCATTTCCATCGACCAGAAGACCACCAGCAAAAATCCGCGCTCGACCGTCGGCACGGTCACGGAGATCTACGACTATCTGCGTCTGCTGTGGGCGCGTGTCGGCGTGCCGCACTGCCCGAAGTGCGGCAAGGAGATCCGCCGCCAGACGGTCGACCAGATCGTCGATCAGATCGCGGCGCTGCCGCAGGCGACGCGCGTGCAGATCTTGGCGCCGGTCATCCGTGCACGTAAGGGCGAGCACCAGAAGGTGTTCGACGATGCCCGCCGCGGCGGGTATGTGCGCGTGCGCGTGGACGGCAGCATCTACGACCTTACGGAGACAATCCCGCTCGATAAAAACCGCAAGCACAATATCGAGATCGTGGTCGACCGCGTCGTCATTCGCCCGGATCAGAACCGCCGCCTGACCGACGCCGTGGAGATCGCGTCCGCGCTCTCCGGTGGTCTCGTGCTGGCAGACATCCCGGAGGAAAAGCGCGAGCTCCTCTTCTCGCAGAACTACGCCTGCGACGACTGCGGCATCTCAATCGAGGAGCTCACGCCGCGGATGTTCTCGTTCAACAGCCCCTACGGCGCGTGTCCGACCTGCGGCGGCCTCGGCACGCGGCTGCGCATCGACCCGGCGCTCATCATTCCGGACCCGTCGAAGTCCATCCTCGACGGCGGCATCACCGCGAGCGGCTGGAACGGCGTCAAAGATGAGAGCATCAGCCGGATGTATTACGACGCACTGGCGGAAAAATATCACTTTGACCTTGCAACGCCCATCGGCGACCTGCCGGAGCACGTGCGCGAGATCCTGCTCTACGGCACGGGGGATGAAGAGCTCACCCTGCATTATGATACCAACCGCGGTGCCGGCGTGCTGCGCCGCCCGTTTGAGGGCATCGTCTGCAACCTTGAGCGCCGCTATCAGGAGACGCAGAGCGATGCCATGCGTGCATCGCTCGAGGACTGCATGGCAGAGACGGCCTGCCCGGACTGCCACGGCGCGCGGCTGCGGCCGGAGGTGCTGGCCGTCACGGTCGGCGGGCTGAATATCTCGGAGTTCACTGCACTGCCGATCACGGAGGAGCTGGCGTTTCTCAATCGGCTCACGCTCAGCGAGAAGGATGCGCAGATCGCCGACAGTATTTTGCGTGAGGTGCGCTCGCGGCTGCATTTTCTGCAGAGCGTCGGATTGCAGTACCTAACACTTGCGCGCTCGGCGGCCACGCTGTCCGGCGGCGAGAGCCAGCGCATCCGGCTCGCAACGCAGATCGGCTCGTCGCTCATGGGCGTGCTGTATATTCTGGATGAGCCGTCCATCGGTTTGCACCAGCGCGACAATGAAAAGCTGCTGGCCACGCTGCGCGAGCTGCGTGATCTCGGCAACACGCTCATCGTCGTCGAGCACGACGAAGACACCATGCGTGCGGCAGATTATCTCATCGACATCGGCCCGGGTGCGGGTGTGCACGGCGGGGAAGTGGTCTGTGCCGGTACGCCGGAGGAGGTCGCGCGCTGCGAGCGCTCCATCACCGGGCAGTATCTGTCCGGCAAAAAGAAGATCCCCGTGCCCGCGCAGCGCCGCACCGGAAACGGTCACGCGCTCGTGATCCGCGGTGCGACCGAGCACAACCTCAAGCACGTGGACGTGCAGATCCCGCTCGGCGTCATGACGTGCGTGACCGGCGTGTCCGGCAGCGGCAAGTCCTCGCTCGTCAACGAGGTGCTGTATAAAACGCTTGCGGGCAAGCTTAACCATGCGAAGTTCCGTCCCGGGAAATGCGACGGCATTGACGGTGTGGAGTATCTGGACAAGATCATCAATATCGACCAGAGTCCCATCGGCCGCACGCCGCGCTCCAATCCGGCGACGTATACCGGCCTGTTTGACGATATCCGCAGCCTTTTCGCCTCCACGCAGGACGCGAAGCTGCGCGGCTACAGTGCCGGGCGCTTCTCGTTCAACATTCGCGGCGGCCGCTGCGAGGCCTGCTCCGGCGACGGCCTGCTGAAGATCGAGATGAACTTCCTGCCGGATGTTTACGTCCCGTGCGAGGTCTGCAAGGGCAAGCGCTACAACCGCGAGACGCTCGAGGTGCACTATAAGGGCAAGAATATTGCCGAGGTGCTGGACATGACCGTCGAAGAGGCGCTCGCATTTTTTCAGAACCAGCCGAAGATCCGCGACCGGCTGCAAACGCTCATGGATGTCGGCCTCGGCTATGTCAGGCTCGGTCAGCCGTCCACAACGCTCTCCGGCGGCGAGGCGCAGCGCATCAAGCTCGCGACGGAGCTCTCCAAGCGCAGTACCGGCCGGACGATCTACGTGCTCGATGAGCCGACGACCGGCCTGCACGTGGCGGACGTCGCGCGTCTGATCGATATTCTCAATCGTCTGACCGACGCGGGCAACACGGTGCTCGTCATTGAGCACAACCTGCACGTCATCAAGGTGGCCGATCATATCATCGATCTCGGTCCGGAGGGCGGCGACGCGGGCGGCAGCATCGTCTTTACCGGCACACCGGAAGATTGTGCGCGCTGCGCCGAGAGCTACACCGGTCAATTCCTGAAAAAAGAACTCGAAGGTTAACGGCCAAGCCCCTTTTCTCATACGCTGAAAGGAGAGGGGGCGGTGAACATGGTCATTCAGATCACCTTATGCGTTCTGCTGATCTTGGGCTTTGCCTGGCTGCTGTGGATGCTGGGCTGCGCGCTGCTCACGCCGGTGCGCTCCGGCAGGGACACGCGCATCACGCTCGTCGTGCAGGCGCGCGGGGACGCGCCGGAGCTGGAAAATCTTCTGCGCGGCGCGTTGTGGCTGCGCGAGAGCGGCACGGCCGCGGCGGACATTCTGCTCGTGGACTGCGGCCTGACGGAGGAGGCGGCCGCGCTGGCCGAGCGGCTGGCGCGGCAGTGCGAAGATCTGAAACTGTGCAATACAGAGGAAATTTGCCAATGGATGCAAACACCAATCCAATAGAATTATGCGGCACCGTCGCGGCGGTCATCTATCAGAACGAGGAAAACGGCTACACCGTGCTCAAGCTGGATGTGGACGACGGCAGCCAGACCATGGTCGTCGGCTGCATTCCGTACGCCGTGCCGGGCGAGTCCATGATCGTTACCGGCAGCTGGATGACGCACCCGGCACACGGCCAGCAGTTCAAGGCCGAGTTTGCCGAGCGCACCATGCCGGAGACGGCGGACGCGATCTATGCCTACCTCGCCGGACGCGCCGTGCGCGGCATCGGCCCGGCGACGGCGTCACTGATGGTGTCGCGCTTCGGCGCCGACACGCTCAACGTGCTCGAATACGAGCCGGAAAAGCTCTGCACGATCAAAGGCATCAGTCTCTCCAAGGCCAAGGCCATGTCGGCAAATTTCCGCCGTCAGGCCGGTATGCGCCGCCTGATCGAGTTTCTGGCCTCGGCGAACATCCGCCCGGTCATTGCCCTGCGGATGTACCAGTATTACGGGGATGATGCGCTCCAGCTCGTGCAGGACAACCCTTACATACTCGTTTCGGACGCCATCGGCGCAACATTTCAGGAGGCGGACGCGCTGGCGCTCGGCCACGGGTTTGACGATCAGAGCGCAGAGCGTGTCGCCGCGGCGACGCTGTATGAGCTCGCCTATAACGCCGTGCGCGGCCATTGCTTCATCTCGTACCGCAACCTGCTGGCGGCGACGTCGCAGCTCAGCGGCGTGCCGGACGAGCTGGTCGCCGAGAGCGTGGACACGCTCGTGCAGAGCGGCGAACTGGTGCGCGAGCGTGTCGCCGGGTGCGACGGATGCTATCTCGCGCGTCTGCACGAGGCGGAGGCCTACACGGCCGAGCGCCTGCTTGCCATGACGCAGACGGAGTACCGCCGCATGCCGGACACGGAGCAGATCGCCGCACGCATTGAAGCGCAGCTCGGTCTGACCTTTGCCGACCAGCAAAAGGAGACGCTGCGCCTCGCCTGCCAGCATCAGGTCATCGCCATCACCGGCGGCCCCGGCACAGGCAAGACGACCTCCATCCGCGCGATTCTCGCGCTGTTTGATGTGCTCAAGCTCGACACGCAGCTCGCCGCCCCGACGGGCCGCGCCGCCAAGCGCATGAGCGAGCTGACCGGCCGGAGCGCGCAGACGATCCACCGCCTGCTCGAGGCCGGCATGAGCGACGACCATCAGGACATCACTTTCCGGCGCGACGAGGACGACCCGCTCGAGTGCGACGCCGTCATCCTCGACGAGTGCTCCATGGTTGACATTTCGCTCATGTGCGCGCTGCTGCGCGCCATGCGCCCTGAGTGCCGGCTCATCCTCGTGGGCGATGCCGACCAGCTTCCGTCCGTTGGACCGGGCAACGTCTTTTCGGACATCATCCGCAGCGGCGTCGTGCCGACCGTGCGCCTGACGGAGATCTTCCGTCAGGCCGCCGGCAGCAGCATCGTCTCCTACGCGCACGCGATCAACCGCGGTGAGCACCCGAACCTTGCGCAAAACAGCGGGGACTTCTTCTTCCTCCGGCGTGCGGATGCGCAGAAGGCCGCCGACACGGTCGTCGAGCTGTGCCGGACGCGGCTGCCGAACAATATGAAGATCCCGCCGTCCGACATTCAGGTGCTCACGCCGACGCGCAAGTATGACACCGGCATGGCGGCACTGAATGTGCGCCTGCAGGCGGCGCTCAACCCGCCGTCGCCCGAGAAGAAGGAGCGGCGCTTCGGCGAGACCGTCTTTCGCGAGGGCGACCGCGTCATGCAGATCCGCAATGACTATGACATCGTGCTCAAAAACCCGGACGGTACGACCGCCGGAACGGGCGTCTATAACGGCGACGTCGGTCAGATCACGGCCATCGACCCGCAGACGGAGACGCTCGCCGTGTGCTACGACGGAAAGACCGCGACCTACGGCTTTGAGATGCTCAACGAGCTCGAGCACGCCTGGGTCATGACGGTGCACAAATCGCAGGGCAGCGAGTACCGCGCCGTTGTGCTCTGTATCGGCAGGGCCGGGCCCATGCTGCTCACGCGCAGCGTACTCTACACGGCCATCACGCGCGCCAAGTCCCTGCTCATCATCGTCGGCGACGAGGGCGCGGCCTATCACATGATCGACAACCAGACGCAGACCCGCCGCTACAGCGGTCTGCGCGCCCGGCTCTGCGGGGAGTGTGGTGCGATATGAAGGTGGTCACATTCCTGCTTGACCTGCTCTATCCGCCGCGGTGCGCATTCTGCCATGATTTTCTCGAGACGAGCGGCGACGGCATCTGCGCGCACTGCAGGACCGGCCTGCCGTTTGCGCAAAACGGCGGACGGCAGCGCTTTTCGTTCGTCCGCGCGTGCGTCTCGCCGCTCAATTATGATGGCGATGTGCGCGCGTCGCTCCTGCGCTACAAATTCGGCGGCGCGACGGGGTATGCCAAGGTCTACGGCCGCCTCGTTGCCGGCACGGTGCGCGCGGAGCTGGCGGGGGAGTACGACCTCGTCACGTGGGTGCCGCTGAGCCGCAGGAGACTGCGCGAGCGCGGGTACGATCAGGCGCGTCTGCTGGCGAAAGCGACGGCGAAGGAGCTCGGCCTTCCGCTCACGCCGACGCTGCATAAGCAGCGCAACACGCAGCCGCAGTCCGGCACGGGCGACGCTGCCAAACGCCGCGCGAACATCACCGGCGCCTACCGCATGAAGCGGAGCGCGGACGTGGCGGGAAAGCGCGTCCTGCTCATGGACGACATCGTCACGACCGGCGCCACGCTCTCCGAGTGCGCGCGGGTGCTCGGCAAGGCGGGCGCGGAGCAGGTCGTCTGTGCCACGGTCGCGCGCGCGGCCGACTAAAACAGCCGCCGGACGGCTACGATTGACTATAACATCCGCTGTGCGGATGATACAGGAGTTTTGCTTTATGATGATTTTTGAACGTGACATTGCCATCGACCTCGGCACGACCAACATCCGCGTGTTCGTGCGCGGCAAGGGCATCATGCTGCGCGAGCCGTCCATCGTGGCGGTCGACAAGTACACCGGCCGCATGCTCAAGGTCGGTCAGGACGCGCAGAAGATGCTCGGCCGCACACCGGCGAACATCGTGGCCATCCATCCGATCAGCGCGGGCGTCATCTCGGACTATGACATGACGGCGCTCATGCTCAAGGAGCTGCTCTCGCGCGTGACGTCGTTCAGTCTCTTCAAGCCGCGCGTGCTCGTCACCGTGCCGAGCAGCGTGACCGGTGTGGAGGAGCGCAACGTCATCGACGCCGTCATCGACGCCGGCGCGCGCAAGGTTTACCTTGTCGAGTCGGCCGTGGCCACGGCGGCCGGTGCGGGCGCGGATATCTCCAAGCCGGACGGCCATCTTGTCATCGACATCGGCGGCGGTACGACGGAGGTTGCGGTCGTCTCGCTCGGCGGCGTGGTCGAGAGCGAGTCCATCAAGACCGCCGGCGACGCCTTTGACGAGGCGATCGTGCGCTATGTGCGCCGCAAGCACAACATTCTCATCGGCAAGCGCACGGCCGAGGAGCTCAAGATCGGCATCGCGTGCCTCGTCCCGCGCGCCGAGGTCGGCATTCAGGAGGTCAAGGGCCGCTGCCTGACGACCGGTCTGCCGAAATCCGTGAAGATCAGCTCCGTCGAGCTCGTCGAGGCCATCGCCGAGCCCGCGCGCGACATTCTCGAGACCATCCACATGGTGCTTGAGCGTACGCCGCCGGAGCTCGTGGCCGATGTGGCGCAAAACGGCATCATCATGGCCGGCGGCGGCAGCCTGATCTACGGTTTCGACCAGCTCGTGGAAAAGGACACCGGCATCCGCACGACCGTCGTGGACGACGCGCTCTCGTGCGCGGCGTTCGGCAGCGGCAAGATGCTCATGAATCTCAACGACATGCAAGACGGTATGGTCAATCTCGCGCGCAAGCGCCAGATGAAGGCATAAACACAAAGGCCGGACATCCCCGGCCTTTTTCTGCCATGTATTATCACACTTTGAACGAGGAGCTGCGCCGCCGCTTCGGCTGCAAGGTCTATAAGCTCGCGCTCGACGGCGGCTTTACCTGTCCGAACCGGGACGGGACTATCGGTGCGCGCGGCTGTATTTTCTGCGCCGGGGACGGTTCCGGTGCCTTCGCCGCTGACCGCGCACTGGACATCCCGCAGCAGATCGAGGCGGCCAAGGTGCGCGTGGCCGGTAAAAACGGCGGCGGTAAATACATTGCCTATTTTCAGAACTTAACGAACACTTATGGCAGCCTCGCGCGCATGGAGCAACTGTTCACGCAGGCGCTTGCGCCGGAGGACGTTGTGGCGCTGTCGGTCGCCACGCGGCCGGACTGCCTGCCGGATGCTGTGATCGCGCTGCTGCAGCGGCTGAACACGGAAAAGCCCGTCTGGGTCGAGCTCGGCCTGCAGACCATCCATCCGCAGAGCGCGGCCTATATCCGCCGCGGCTACGATCTGCCGGTGTTTGACGGTGCGGTCCGCCGTCTCCGCGCGGCCGGTCTGGAGGTCATTGTGCACCAGATCCTCGGCCTGCCGGGGGAGACGGATGCGCAGATGGTGCAGACCGCGCGCTATATCGGTCAGAGCGGGGCGCAGGGCATCAAGCTGCACCTGCTGCATGTGCTGCGCGGCACGGATCTGGCGGCGGATTATGCTGCCGGAAAGTTCGAGGTGCTCACGCCGGAGCACTATATCGACCTGCTCGAGCAGTGTCTGTGCGTCCTCCCGCCGGAGGTAGTTATCCACCGCCTGACCGGCGACGGCGCCAAGCGTGACCTCATCGCGCCGCTCTGGAGCGCGGACAAAAAGCGCGTGCTCAATGCGATCCACGCAGCTTTCGCGCGCGACGATCTGGTGCAGGGGTCGGAACTGTAACGTTATTTCAGGTACTGACTATGAGAAGAGAAACAGATTTTATTCATGGAATATGCGAATTCTGCAGGCGAATGGATTCGGCATATCCAGGCGCTCCAAACGATGATATTGAAGTTAAACTCGTGGAGCATATTTCGTGCCGGGAGTTCCTTGCCTTGAGGGGTTTTGCGCGAGATTTGTGTACTGGCATTTCGAGATTTTTGGTATATTCACGCGAAAACGAAACTGTCTCCATCGCCATGCGTATCAAAGACCACGGACTCTATTTGTGCAATTATTACGACCGGCAAAAGTCATACGGAACCATTGCCGCGGCTGATAGAGAAAAAACTTTCTCAAACGTGAAATGGCTTTTCAGAAGGAAGCTGTGCGCATCACATTCGACCGGTATCACAGGCTTGTTCCGGACATTCTCGCAGCTTTTGCATTATCAAGTGCTGACGGATGCTGCCGGGAATGAACTGCTTTGTTTATGCGATGACCATAGAAAGACCATTCCGCTTTCCGTAGAGGACAAAACGGCATATGAGGCTGGAAACAACCACGAGCATTTGTTGGACGATATTTCGGACGAAGCGTTTTCTGAACTTGTTGCAGACGCACCTGTTCTTTGCAGGCTCATCTATTGCAATATCAAGATGCAGTATCCGCAGAGAAAGCTTGCAGTTTATGTTGCAGTAAGCCGCCATGATTCCCTCACGATTCGTTTCCATCAGGTGTGGACGGGAGAACCTCCGTACTATGATCCGGAAGATTTTTCATCCGGGGATGAACGCGTTTTTTCTGTCATCGACTAAGCGCTTTATAAAAATACTGCGGGCGGTGCATCAGCACCGCCCGCAGCTTATATAACTTGCCGTGATGAACTGTGGTAATGTATCGACCGAGGAAATCAAATCTTACTGTTGAGCCAGTCGAGGATATCGGCATAGACCTCGTCCTTGTTGAGCTCATTGAGCATCTCGTGGCGGCCGTCCTTATAGAGCTTGAGCTTTACGTCCTTGCAGCCGACCTTCAGGAAGCGGTTATAGACCTTCTTGACGCCCTCGCCGTAGTTACCGACCGGGTCGCCGTCGCCGGCCATAAAATAGACCGGTGTGGCCTTGTTCATCTTGTTGAGGTTTTCCGTCTTCCAGATATACTGCAGGCCGCCCATCATATCATGGAACATGCCGGCGGTCGCCATCGCGCCGCAGAGCGGGTCGGCGATGTACTGATCCACGATCGCTTCGTCGCGGGTGAGCCAGTCGAGCTTTGTGCGCACGTGGTCATATTTCTTGTTATAACTGCCGAAGGCAAGCTTGTCGAGCGTGGGGCTGTGATACATGGGGCCGTTGTCGATCATCTCGAGCTTTGCCATGAGCTTGCCGGCGGCGACGACGGCGGCCGGGTTCTGGCCGGTGCCGCTGATGATGACGCCCTTGAGCCCCTCCGGATGGTCAATAATATAGGTGCGGGTCAGGAAGCTGCCCATGCTGTGGCCGAACAGGAAGTAGGGGACGTCGGGATACTTGGCGGCGGTCAGCTTATGGAGCTGATCCATGTCGCTCACGACATCGTTCCAGCCGTCCTTTTCCGCGAAGAAGCACAGCTCCTGCTCGTTTTCGGCGGTCTTGCCGTGGCCGAGGTGGTCGTTTGCGACGACGACAAAGCCGTGATTGGCCAGAAACTCCATGAATGGGGCGTAACGATAGATATGCTCGGCGACGCCGTGCGCGATCTGCAAAACGGCGCGGACTTCGCCGTCGGGGGTGCATTCTCTTGCAAATACCTTGTGTTTCCCGTCAGTGGATAAAAACCTGAAATCATGAAAAGATGGCATAGCAATACTCCTCCAGTTGTGATATACTAAATGCTACCTGAATTGTATTCCAATTGACGGATTCCGTCAAGTCTATGGAGGTTAATGTTAATTATGAACGGCTACATCATTGCACTTGACCAGGGTACAACCAGTTCCCGCTCCATTATCTTCGACAGTAAGGGCAACATTGTGTCTCTGGCGCAGTATCCTTTTACGCAGATCTACCCGAAGCCGGGCTGGGTAGAGCATGATCCGATGGTCATCCTTGAGAGCCAGATGCTTGCCATGAGCGAGGCGTTTGAAAAGAGCGGCCTGTCGCCGACGGACATCGCCGGCATCGGCATCACGAACCAGCGCGAGACGACGATCGTCTGGGACAAGAATACGGGCAAGCCCATCTATAACGCGATCGTCTGGCAGTGCCGCCGCACGGCGCCCATCTGCGATCAGCTCACGGCCGACGGTCTTGGCCCGTATGTGAAGGAGAAGACCGGTCTGCTCATCGACGCCTATTTTTCCGGCACGAAGATCAAGTGGATCCTCGATAACGTTCCGGGTGCGCGCGAGCGCGCCGAGCGCGGCGAGCTGCTGTTCGGCAATGTGGACTCGTGGCTCATCTGGAATCTGACCGGCGGCCGCGCCCATGTGTCGGATTACTCCAACTGCTCGCGCACGATGCTGTTTGACATTGATAATCTCTGCTGGGACGAGGAGCTCTGCGCGCGTCTCGGCGTTCCGATGAGCATGCTGCCGACGCCGGTGCCGTCGTCCATGGTGTACGGACAGGTGACGGCAGGTCTGCCGGGGCTGGAGACGCTCGAGGGCATTCCGGTCTGCGGCAGCGCCGGCGATCAGGCGGCCGCCCTGCTTGGGCAGGCGTGCATCGTGCCGGGCCAGGCGAAAAATACATACGGCACCGGCTGCTTCACGCTCATGAACACCGGCAGCAAATCCGTGCGCAGCGTCAGCGGTCTGGTCACGAGCGTTGCGTGGTCGGTCAACGGTAAGACGACCTATGCGCTCGAGGGCAGCGTGTTCAATGCCGGCAGCTCCATCCAGTGGCTGCGCGACGAGCTCGGCCTGATCGGCACGGCGCATGAGTGCGATATCCTGGCCGAGAGCGTGCCGGACAACGGCGGCGTGTATCTTGTGTCCGCGTTCACCGGTCTCGGCGCGCCGCGCTGGGATATGTACGCCCGCGGCGCGATCGTCGGCCTCACGCGCGGCAGCAACAAGGCACACATCGCCCGCGCCACGCTTGAGGGCATCGCGTATCAGGTCAAGGACCTGCTCGATGCCATGCAGGTCGATGCCGAGAGCCCGATCTCCGTCCTGCGTGTGGACGGCGGCGCGTCCGTCAGTTCGTTTTTGATGCAGTTTCAGGCGGATATGCTGCGCGTGCCGATCGACCGGCCGAAGCTGGTCGAGACGACGGCGTTCGGCGCGGCGTTCCTCGCCGGTATTGCCAGCGGCGTCTGGGAGAGCGTGGACGATATTGCGCTCCTGCGCCAGTCTGACCGTATTTTCAAGCCCGAAATGGATGCCGAGCAGGCAAAGCAGTATCACGATAATTGGCTGCGCGCCGTCGGCAGAGCGGAAAAGTGGAGCCAGGAATGAACCTGAACCTGTTTTTTACCCCAACGGATATTCTATTGCCGGCGCATGCGGATATGCGGCGCTGGAGCGTCATTGCCTGTGACCAGTTCACGGCGGATGCCGGCTATTGGCAGGCAGTGCAGGACACCGTCGGCGACGCGCCGTCCACGCTGCGGCTGATGCTGCCGGAGTTTTACCTCGGCAAGTGCGATGAGGCTGCGGCGACGCGCGAGATCCAGCAGACCATGCGCCGCTACCTCGATGACGGCGTGTTCCGCACCGTGCCGCACAGCCTTGTGCTCGTGCAGCGCACGCTGCCGGGCGGCGCCGTGCGCTGCGGCGTTGTCGGCGCGCTCGATCTGGAGGCGTATGATTACGCGCCGGACTCCGTCACGCCGATCCGCGCGACGGAGGGCACGGTCGCCTCGCGCCTTCCGGCGCGTGTGCGCATCCGTGCGGCGGCGGCGCTGGAGATGCCGCACATCATGGTGTTTTACAGCGATCCGGAGGATACGATCCGCCGGGAAGCGCAGGCGGCGGCCGGCGAAACGCTGTATGATTTTGACCTCATGTCCGGCGGCGGTCACGTTCGCGGCCTGCGCATTGCGGGCGCGAAGGCGGATGCGCTTGCCGCGCGCCTGTGCGCGACCGGCGTCGGCACGGACGGCGCGTACCCCATGCGCTTTGCCATCGCGGACGGCAACCACAGTCTGGCGGCAGCCCGTCTGTGCTGGCTGGAGAAGAAGCAAACGCTCACGCCCGAGCAGGCGGCGGCCGATCCCGCGCGCTACGCGCTCGTTGAGCTTGTGAACCTGCACAGCCCGGCCGTGACGTTTGAACCCATCCACCGCGTGCTCTTCGGTACCGATGCGTCCAAATGGATGCAGGCGGCGGAGACGGCGCTGGCATCCACTGACGGCAGCGGCTATGCGATCTCCCTGATCGCCGGGCGTGCGCGCCGCGACATTCTCGCCAAGGGCGCGTCGCTCGGTGAAGCGATCGCCGCGATGGATGTGTTCTGCACGGCCTATCTCGCGGAAAACGGCGGCTCGGTCGATTATATCCACGGCGACGATGAGGCGATCGCCCTTGCGGCCGGTGATGGCTGCTGCGGCATCCTCATGCCGCGCATGGATAAGGCGGAGCTCTTTACGTCGGTGCTGCGCTCCGGCCCGTTCCCGAAAAAGAGCTTTTCCATCGGCCTCGGCGCGGACAAGCGCTATTACCTCGAGTGCCGCAAACTGTAATTCGTAACTATCTTACCTGAGAGGCAGCCAATCGGCTGTCTCTTTTTTTGTTCTGCCGCGCGCGGCGCGTGCATAGGATGTGGCAGAACAAAAGAGGAGGGACCACCATGATCTTCACAAATCAGGCGCTGGCGCTGTTCCCGCCGGCGCTGGGACAGGCCATTGCGAACACGCAGCGCGACCGGCAGGAACTCGTGGAAGAGATCTGCTGCCGCATCGGCCAGGTGCCCGTGCTGCTGACGCAGGCGCATGTATATCCGGCGGAATGCCGCGCCATTCTGGCGGGTGATCTGGACTATCTGCTCGAGCGCGCGACGGGAGCGTCCGTTTACGCGGCCGGAGAACAGATCCGGCAGGGGTACTTACAGACGGCCGGCGGCTGCCGCGTCGGGCTTTGCGGCTGTGCTTACGGACAGGCTGCCGGGCAGATCGACGGCATCCGGCAGCTGAGCTCCGTGTCTGTGCGCATCCCGCACGCGGTGCCCGGCTGTGCCGATGTGCTTTTGCCGCAGCTGCTCCGCGATGGGTTTTGCAGTACGCTCATCCTCTCGCCGCCCGGCAACGGGAAGACGACGCTGCTGCGCGAGTGTGTGCGCCGCCTGTCCGATATGGGCACGCGCATCTCGCTCATGGACGAGCGCGGCGAGATCGCGGCCGTGCAGAACCGCGCTCCGCAGTTTGACGTCGGGGCAAATACGGACGTGATGACCGGCGGGCAGAAGGCGGCCTGCTGCATGATGCTCCTGCGCGCCATGCGGCCGGATGTGCTGGCCTTTGACGAGATCAGCGCGCCGGAGGACATCGAGGCCATCCGCATCGCCGCCGGCTGCGGCGTCGCGCTGCTGGCAACGGCGCACGCGCAGAGCGTTGCGGCGCTGCGGCACAGGGCGCTGTACCGTGCACTGCTGGACGAGCATATTTTCCGCCGCGCCGTGTGCATCACGCGCAGCGGCGGCAAGCGTGTCTATACCGTTGAGGATCTGACATGACGCGCCTGCATTGGCTGGGAGCGGCGCTGGTGTTTCTGGGCAGTACGGCCGCCGGATTCGCGCTGCGGCAGGAGCTGCGGCTGCGGCTGCGCCTGCTCACGGCGGTGATCGACAGCCTGAACCTGCTGCGCAGCGATATCGTCGGTCGTCTGCTGCCGCTGCCGGAGGCGCTGCGCCATCTGGCGGCGGGCGCGCCCGAGCCGCTGAGTACGCAATATGCCGCGCTCGCAGACGGTATCACGGACGGCGGCCGGCCGTTTTCCGAGAGCTGGGCGGCCACGTTTCAGGCGCTGGACATGCTGACGCCCGATATGCGCGCAGCGCTGCTGACGCTGGGCGAACAGCTTGGCAAGTATGACGCGCAGATCCAGCGCCGCGCACTGGACACCTGCATCGAGACGCTGCAGGCTGCTGCGGCGCAGATGCAGGCGGACACGACACAGCGCGGAAAACTCTTTTGCGGCCTCGGCGCGACGCTTGGTCTGCTCGCCGCCGTGGCTCTGTTTTGATTACACAGGAGGCGCTTATGGACGTTGACCTTGTCTTTAAGATCGCGGCGATCGGTATTCTGGTCGCCGTGCTCAATATCCTGCTCTCGCGCGCCGGGCGCGACGAGCAGGCGCTCATGACGACCATTGCCGGTCTGGTCGTGGTGCTGGTGCTAGTGATCCAGAAGATCAGCGAGCTGTTCGATTTAATCAAGAGCCTGTTTTCCCTGTGATGGAGCCGGTCTTTCAGGCGATCATCATCGTGGTCATTGCCGCCGCTGCCGCCGCCACGGTCTACAAGACCGTGCCGGGCATGTCGCTTCTGCTGAGCATGGCGGCGGCACTGCTGGCGCTGTTTTTGTGCATCGGTCTGCTGGAGCCGCTGGCGGCGTTTTTCCACGATGCGATCGCGGTCAGCAAGCTCTCCGGCGTCTACACCGGGCCGCTGCTCAAGTGCATGACCATCAGCATCCTGACGATGATCGGGGAGAGCCTCTGCAAAGACGCCGGACAGGCTGCCGGCGCCTGCGCGGTGCAGCTCGTTGGCGTGGCGGCCGCGCTCTATGCCGCGCTGCCGCTGATGCGCACGTTTTTGACCATGATCGGAGAATGCTTATGAAAAAGCGGCTGCTTGTGCTTTTGACTGTGCTGCTGGTACTTGCGGCGTGCACGCCGGGGGCGTTTGCCTACGATGTTGCGGCTGAGCAGGCAGCGGATTTCGGCACGGCGTCGCTGGAATCCGCGCTTCCGGAGCAGGCATATGACGCCTTCGGTGAACTGTCCGTTGCGGATGCCGCGCAGCCGCAGTCCCTGCTCGCAAAGCTCTGGGTCTATGTGCTGCACGAGGGCGGCGGGGCCGTCGCGTCGGCGGCGCGCAATGCGGCGCTGCTGCTGGCGATCGTGTTTCTGTCGGCGCTGTGCGCGTCCCTTTCCGTGAGCGGCGCCTGCGGAAAGGTCACGCAGATGGCAGGTACGGTGGCGGTCGCTGCGCTGAGCGTTACGCACGTGACCTCATGCATCACCGCGGGCAGCGAGGCACTTGCAACGCTGCGGGATTTTTCCAAGATCCTGCTGCCGAGCATGTGTGCCGCCGCGGCGGCGAGTGGCGCGGCGACGTCGGCGGCCGCAAAATACGCGGCAACTTCACTGTTTCTGGATGTGCTTCTGTCCGCGGAGACGGCGGTGCTCCTGCCGCTGCTGTATCTGTACGCAGGTACGGTCATCTGCGGCACAACGCTCGAAAACGACGTGCTCGCGTCCCTCAGCGGTCTGCTGCGCAAGGCGTTCCGGCTGCTGCTCATCGGCTTTGCGAGCGTATTCACGCTCTACCTGTCGCTGACGGGCATCCTCACCGGCTCGGCGGACGCAGCCGCAGCCAAGGCAGTCAAGACGGCCGTCTCCGCCGCGCTTCCGGTCGTCGGCAGCATCGTGGCCGATGCGGCGTCCACGGTCACTTCCAGCGCCGCGATCCTGCGCAGCGGCATTGGCATCGTCGGCGTCGTCAGCGTCGCCGCCATGTGCGTCACGCCGTATTTGCAGTTCGCCGTGCACTATGTCCTGTACAAGCTTGCCGCCGGAATCGCCGAGTCGTTCGCGGACAAGCGTGTCGGGCGGCTGATCGACGGCTTTGCGGACGTGTACGGTTTCCTGCTGGGGATGGTCGGCGTGGCGTCGCTCATTTTGTTCCTCTCGATCGTGTCGAGTATGAAGGCGGTGACGGGATGATGGAATCTCTGCGTGCCTGGCTGCTCAGTCTGGCGGGCGTGGCGCTGCTGACGGCGCTGGCGTCGCTGTTTCCGACGTCGGAGAGCCTGCGGCGCGTCACGAAGCTGGCCGGCGGCGTGGCCCTGACGTGCCTGCTGTTCTCGCCACTGGTGACGTTCGATTATGACGCTTATGCCGCTGCGCTGCAGGACTATCACGTCTCGGTGTCGACGGACGGCGCGGTGTCCGACAGCAGCGAGCGATTGCAGCGCACGGTCATAGAATCGGAAATGCGCACATATATATTGGACAAAGCCGCGCAGTGCGGCGCTGCGCTCGACGATGCGCAGGTCACGCTGCAGTGGAGCACCGACGGCTACTGGTATCCGCAGTCCGTCCGCCTGGTCACATCCGGGCCGGCAGCAGAAAACAGCCGCCTGGCGCAGATCATCGAGGCCGACCTCGGGGTCCCGCGCACGCGGCAGGAATGGAGCAGTACATCATGAACACACGAAAACTCAGCGCTTTCGCAGCCAAGTATAAATACGTTCTCATCATCCTGCTCGCGGGGCTGATTCTGCTCCTGTTGCCGACCGGCAGCAGGACAAAGGCCAAGACGGCGCAGGCGGCAGCCGTTTCCGAGCAGACACAGCCGCAGACGATCCAGGCCGAGGAACAGCGCCTGACAACGCTCCTGCAGCAGATCAACGGCGCGGGACAAGTGCAGGTGCTGCTGTCCTACCGCTGCTCGGCCGAGCGGGAGCTGGCGACGGACGATAGCGGTGAGCCGACCATCATCTCCGCCGGCGGCGGGGCACAGGAGGCGGTGGAGCTTAAGACGGTCAGCCCGCAGTATCTCGGCGCAGTCGTCGTCTGTGACGGGGCGGATTCGCCGCAGGTGCAGCTCGCCGTCACGCAGGCAGTGGCACAGTTTACCGGCCTGAGCACGGATCACATCTCCGTGCTCCGAAAGCAGCCGGATCCGCAATCTAAATAACGGGAGGGCGACTATGAAAAAAACCAAACGAAACATTGCGATCATTGTGGTGCTGCTGTTTGTCTGCGCCGCGATCTACTTTAACTGGTCGTACAACACCCAGTGGGGAAAGGCGGACGCCGAAATGGCCGCCGCCGAGGACGCCGCCACGGCGGCGGTCAAGGCGGAGGAGGAAGCGGCCGCAGCGTCGGCGTCGGCATCCGATGATTACTTTGCCAAAGCGCGCCTGACGCGCCAGCAGTCGCGCGACGAGGCGCTGTCGCTGCTCAAATCAGCCTCGACGGCCGAGGGCGCTTCGCAGGCGACGATCGACAGCGCCATGAGCGCCATCTCTGCCATGGCGAGCGACTCCATGACCGAGACGCAGATCGAAAATCTCCTGCTGGCCAAGGATTTTTCCGAGTGTGTGGTCTATATCACGGATGAAGGCATCACGGTCGCCGTGCCCGCGCCGGCCGATGGGCTGAGCACGGCACAGGTCGCAACCATCACGGACACCATCGTCAAAGAAACGGACTATACCGCGCCGCAGATCAAGGTCATTGAGGTCAAGGCCGACGCGCAGGACGCGCAGTGAACCATCCTGTAAAACACATCCCCGCTCCGACCGGAGCGGGGATGCTGCCATTTTAAATGGAGAACTGCCAACGAGCACAAAGAGGCTTGACGGCACCTGTCATGACAATTATAATCTAAAACAGGAAGCGGAGATAGTTTATGGAATTCAAAGCTTATATCTTCTGGCTCCAATCATGAAATGAGAGGAAATGAGGATGAAAAAACGTATATTCAGTTTTGTACTCGCGGTGCTGATGATCGCGTCGCTCCTGCCGGCCACGGCGCTGGCGGCAAACATCGTGGACAGTGGTACCTGCGGTGCAAACGGCAGCAACCTGACCTGGACGCTGGACAGCAAGGGCGTGCTGACGATCAGCGGCAGAGGTGGTATGCGTGACTATGGTGCTTCTGATGCGCCGTGGTATGACAGTAGAAGCCGGGTAAAGTCAGCTGTGATTGCAGAAGGCGTGACGAGCATTGGCGATTCTGCTTTCTGTAATTGCACATCTCTGACCAGTGTGACGATCCCGAACAGCGTGACAAGCATTGGCGATGGCGCTTTCGCTTCGTGTACATCTTTGACCGGTATACGGGTCACTGAGGGCAACAGCCATTACTCCAGCGATGCATCCGGTGTTCTGTTCAACAAAGATAAGACAACTTTGGTGCAGTGCCCGGGCGCTTTTGCGGCATATACGATCCCGGACAGCGTGACGAGCATTGGTGGTTCCGCTTTCCGCGGGTGCTCATCTCTGACCAGTGTGACGATCCCGGACAGCGTGACGAGCTTTGGCAGTGATGCTTTCCAGGGTTGCACATCTCTGACCAGCGTGACGATCCCGGACAGCGTGACGAGCATTGGTGGTTGGGCTTTCTATTATTGCACATCTCTGACCAGCGTGACGATCCCGGATGGCGTGACGAGCATTGGTGGTTGGGCTTTCTATAATTGCACATCTCTGACCAGCGTGACGATCCCGGACAGCGTGACGAGCATTGGCATGAGTGCTTTCGAAGACTGCACATCTCTGACCGATGTGTACTATGCCGGGAGCGAGGCACAATGGAAGGCAATTCAAATTTCTTACGGAAATGATGCGCTCTTAAATGCCAACATCCATTACAATTATGTTTTCCATACCCACAGCTACAAGGATGTTGTCACAGCGCCGACCTGCACGGAAAAGGGCTACACGACGCACACCTGCGCCTGCGGTAACAGCTACGTGGATACTTATGTGGACGCTCTGGGTCACGCATGGGACAACGGCAAAGTGACGAAGGAGCCGACGGAAACCGAGACTGGCGTCAAGACCTTCACCTGCACCCGCTGCGGCGAGACGAAGACGGAGACTATGCCGGTGATTCCGCATGTGCACAGCTATAAGGATGTTGTCACGGCACCAACGTGCACGGCCAAGGGCTACACGACGCACACCTGCGCCTGTGGTGACAGCTACGTGGATACCTATACGGATCCTCTGGGTCATGACCTGAAGGACGACGCAGCCGTTGCCGCGACCTGCACCACTGCCGGCACTACCGCCGGTAAGCACTGCACCCGCTGTGACTACAAGGAGGGTATGGAGACGATCGCTGCCCTCGGCCATGACCTGAAGGACGACGCAGCCGTTGCCGCGACCTGCACCACTGCCGGTACTACCGCCGGTAAGCACTGCACTCGCTGCGACTACAAGGAGGGTATGGAGACGATCGCCGCCCTCGGCCACGCTTGGGATGAGGGTAAGGTGACCAAGCAGCCGACGGAAACCGAGACCGGTGTGAAGACCTTCACCTGCACCCGCTGCGGCGAGACCAGGACGGAGACTATGCCGGTGATTCCGCATGTGCACAGCTATAAGGATGTTGTCACGGCGCCGACCTGCACGGAAAAGGGCTACACGACCCACACCTGCGCCTGTGGTGACAGCTATGTGGATACTTACACGGACGCCCTCGGCCACGCTTGGGATGAGGGTGAGGTGACGAAGGAAGCAACGGAAACGACGCAGGGCAGCATGACCTACACCTGCACGCGCTGCCCGGCCACCAAGCGCGACATTCTGCCTGCAAGCGGCCTTGTTGCCACTGCAGTATACAACGATGTCAAAAATGACACATCGTGGTTCTATCCGGGTGTTCAGTACTGCCTGTCCTACGGCCTCATGTCCGGCATGGGCAACGGCAGCTTTGCTCCCGGCGAATATACGACGCGCGCGCAGGTCGCACAGATCCTGTACAACCTGCACGGTAATCCGGAAGTGAGCGGCGGCACGCCGTTCACGGATGTGCCGGAGGGCGCATGGTATCAGAAAGCAGTGACCTGGGCACATTCGGTCGGCATTGTCAACGGTGTGACGGCCACGACATTTTCACCGAATGCAAATATTACGCGCCAGGATTTCGTGCTCATGCTCATGCGCTATCTGAATAACGTGCGCATGGTCGATCGGACCTGGACGCCGGATGATCTGAGCCGCTTTGTGGATGCCGGCAGCGTCGGCTTCTGGGCGCTGGACGCGATGAAGGACGCCGTTGCGATCAACGCGATCTCCGGCGTCACGGTCGACGGCCGCCTGTGCATCCAGCCGGCCAGAAACGCGACACGCGCGGAGGCTGCAAAGATCCTGATGGTGTTCCATGAGACGATGACCAAGTAATTCCAAGTATGCGGATGCACCCTGTGAATCTCACGGGGTGCATCTTTTTGCCGGACGGGAAACATTTTTCTTTCTTTTTGCCGCTGTGCGTGGTACACTATACTGTACAATTTTATCAGGAGGTATTTTTCTATGCCGGAAAATTATATTACTTGCCAGGATGAAAAGGGCAGCATCAATATCTCTGAGGACGTCGTTGCCGCCATGGTGCGCGCAGCGATCACGGAAGTGGACGGCGTCGCCGGTGTTGCGACCTCTACCGGTACGGAGCTGGCCGAGCTGCTCGGCATCAAGTCTGCCGCCAAGGGCATCAAGGTGCAGATCGTCGACGGCACGATGACGGTCGATACGATCATTACGGTGCGCTACGGCTGCAGCGTCGTGGCGGTCGCAAAGGCCGTGCAGGAATCGGTCACGAGCGCGGTCGAGTCCATGACCGGCATGGGCAAGCCCATTGTGAACGTGCACGTGTCCGGTGTGGCCTTCGACAAATAAAGAAAAGCAGGAGTAATCACTATGACAAGAACGGTTGCGCGTGAGATCGCGATCCAGCTCAGCTTTGCCGCGCAGCTCGCCGGGGACGATGCCCGCGAGACGGCGGATACTTTCTTCAGCCGCGAGTATTTTGCGACGCTGGCGGAGGAAGACCCGCTGTTTCTGGAATATCCGGACGAGAAGCAGCTCGATTATATCCGCCGGCTGACCGGTTTGGTCTATGACCATATGTACGAGCTCAACCACATGATCGAAAAATATGCCCGCGGCTGGCGGCTGGAGCGCATTTCCCGCGTTGCCGCGGCGATCATGCGCTGCGCCATGTGCGAGATCCTCTATATGGACGACGTACCGAATGCCGCCGCGATCAATGAGGCGGTGGAACTGGCCAAGGGCTATGAAGAGCCAGAGACGGTGGCGTTTATCAACGGCGTGCTCGGCAGCTTTGTGCGCGGCGAGGTCGAGCCGGAGGCCGAAGCGGAAGAAGCATCCGCTCAAGCGCCGGCCGATGAACCGGAGCAGACGCCCGAGAACGGCGCCGAAGCCTGACATGGCGCGTACATCCTTTACCGTAACGGAGCTCAACGCCCACATCAAGCAGCTGCTGGATGCGGATGTGCTGCTCGGTAATGTCTGTGTGACGGGGGAACTGTCCAACTACAAGGTCTACCCGTCCGGGCATCATTATTTCACGCTCAAGGATGCCGAGAGCAGCCTGCGGTGCGTGATGTTTCGCAGCAGCGCGCAGTCGCTGCGCTTTCGCCCGGCGAGCGGAATGAGCGTTGCGGCCATCGGCCGCATCGCGGTCTATCCGCGCGACGGGGCATATCAGCTCTACTGTACGCGGCTCATTCCGGGCGGTGTGGGCGACTTGTATGCCGCCTACGAGCAGCTCAAGGAGCAGCTGCAGAAGGAGGGCCTGTTTGACCGCGCGCACAAAAAGCCACTGCCGCTGTTTCCACAGCGGATCGCTGTCATCACGTCGGCGGCGGGTGCGGCCGTGCGCGATATCATCCGCGTGCTTGGTAAGCGCTGGCCGGCCAGCGAGGTCGTGCTGCTGCCCGTGCGCGTGCAGGGGACGGAGGCACCGGCGGAGATCGCCGGAGCGATCCGGTATGCCAACCGCTATCGGGTCGGCGACCTCATCATCACCGGCCGCGGCGGCGGTTCGATCGAGGATCTGTGGGCGTTCAATGACGAGCGTGTCGCGCGGGCGATCTACGATTCGGATATCCCGGTCATTTCCGCCGTCGGGCACGAGCCGGATGTGACGATCTCGGACTTTGTGGCCGATTTGCGCGCCGCGACACCGTCGAATGCGGCGGAGCTGGCCGTGCCGAACGCGGAGGACATCCGCGAGACGCTGCGCGGGTATGATATCCGCATGGCGCAGGCGATGCGCAAGCAGATGGCACAGCGCCGGGCCGCACTGGACAATCTGGCCGGCCGCCGTGTGCTGCAGTCTCCGGCGGCTTATTTTGATCTCCGGCGCGTGGAGCTGGACTATACCCGCAGCCGCCTGACGGCGGCGGGGGAGCGCTGGCTCGCCGCGCGCAGACATGGTTTTGCGCAGTATGCGGCGGCGCTGGACGCGATGAGCCCGTTGAAGGTGCTTGCCCGCGGCTACGCTGTGGCGACGGATGCCGACGGCACGGTGCTCCGCTCGGCGGCAAAGGTGCAGCCGGGCGATCCGGTTCGTGTACAGCTTCAGGACGGTGCATTGCACTGCACCGTAAACAACAGGGAGGATGCCCATGGCAAAACAGAAACTGACCTTTGAAGCGTCCATGCAGCGGCTGGATGAGATCGTCAAGCAGCTGGAAAAGGGCGATGTGCCGCTTGATGCGTCGCTGGCGCTGTTTGAGGAAGGATCGCGCCTGCTTGCGGCCTGCAATGAAATGCTGGATACGGCGGAACAGAAGGTCGTGCAGCTCAAAAAAGGGAGCGACGGCGCGCCTGTCGAGCTCCCGTTTGAAACTGAGGAATAACGTATGGATTATCAGACACAGTATCAGGTATACAAAGCGCTCGCCGATGCGGCGCTCAATACCTATTTTGCGGACACGACCGTGTCCTATCATCGTCTGCTGGAGGCGATGCACTATAGCCTGACCGCCGGCGGCAAACGCCTGCGTCCGGTGCTGGTGCTCGCGTTCTGCGCAGCCTGCGGCGGGGATGTGCGCGCGGCGCTGCCAGTTGCGTGTGCGGTCGAGATGGTGCATACTTATTCGCTCATCCACGACGATCTGCCGTGCATGGATAACGATGATCTGCGCCGCGGCAAGCCGACGAACCACGTGGTCTATGGCGAGTGCACGGCGACGCTGGCGGGCGACGCCCTGCAGGCGGAGGCATTCCACACGATCCTTTCGACGGAGCTGCCGGCGGATGTGCGCGCCGAGTGCGCGCGCCTGCTCGCCGAGGCTGCCGGTGAAAACGGCATCTGCGGCGGTCAGCAGCTAGATATGGAAGGTGAGGGCAAGGTCCTCACAAAAGAGGAACTGATGGATATCAACGACCGCAAAACGTCGGCGATGATCCACGCCGCATGCCTCATGGGCGTGACCTGCGGCGGTGGAAACGCGCAGCAGCGCGCGGCCGCGGCGCAGTATGCCAAGGCGCTTGGTCTGGCGTTTCAGATCCGCGATGACATGCTCGATGTCATCAGTACGGAGGCGGAACTCGGCAAGCCCATCGGCTCGGATGCGCGCGAGGGGAAGAACACCTTCATGGCGCTCTATGGTCTGGAGCGCTGCGGCGCCTATGTGCACGAGCTGTCCGAGCAAGCGGCAGCAGCTGTGGACAGTGTGTTTGCGGACAGCGCATTTTTGCAGCAGCTCGCCCGCTCGCTGGCAGATCGGAAAAACTGAATCCATAAAAACACCGGACTTCCGGTGAAATTGCGAAAAGTGTCGGCTTACTCTTGTAAAGTCCGGCACTTTTTGTTATAGTATACTTTGTATTATTATACGTGAGGTATTCTGTTTTGAGTATATTAGAGCGAATCCATTCACCGGCCGACCTGAAGGCGCTGCCGGCGGAAGAAATTCCGGCACTGTGTGCGGAACTTCGTTCTTTTCTGGTCGAGAATCTTGCGAAAACCGGCGGGCATCTGGCGTCGAATCTCGGCGCAGTGGAGCTCACGGTCGCGATTGACCGGGTATATAGCACCGAAAAGGACCGACTCGTGTTCGACGTCGGTCATCAGAGCTATGTGCACAAGATCCTGACCGGACGGCGCGAAGCGTTTTCCACGCTGCGGCAGTTCGGCGGCATTGCCGGGTTTCCGAAGCCGGATGAGAGCGTGCACGATGCGTTTGTGGCCGGCCACGCCTCCACGTCGATCTCCGTCGCGCTGGGCATGGCCCGGGCGCGTACACTCACGGGGGCGGACTATGACGTCATCGCCCTCATCGGTGACGGCGCATTGACCGGCGGCCTGGCATACGAGGGCCTGTCGGATGCCGGGCAGAGCGGCGAGCCGATGGTCATCGTGCTCAATGACAACGGCATGTCCATCAACAAAAACGTCGGCGGCATGGCAACGCTGCTGTCCAAGCAGCGCGTGAAGCCGAGCTATCTGCACTTCAAGCAGTTTTACCGCAATACCGTCGGCAAGGCGCGCGGACTGTATAAGGTGCTGCACCATGTGAAGGAACATGTGAAGGATCTTGTCCTGCCGAACAACATGTTCGACGATATGGGCTTTTACTACATCGGTCCGGTGGACGGGCACGATGAGCAGCAGCTGGAAAAGATGCTGCGCTGGGCGCGTGACCTGCGCCAGCCGGTGCTGCTGCATGTGGTGACGCAAAAGGGTAAGGGCATCTCCTACACGGAGCAGGCGCCGGAGAAATACCACGGCGTCAGCTCGTTCGATCCCGTGACCGGGGCGCTGCCTGCGCCGAAGCCGGACTTTTCGCACGTGTTCGGCGAGACGCTCTCGCAGCTGGCGGATGAAGATCCGACGGTCGTCGCCATCACGGCGGCCATGCAGACCGGCACGGGCCTGACGACCTTTGCCGAGCGGCATCCGGATCGCCTCTACGATGTCGGCATCGCGGAAGAGCACGCGATCACGATGGCCAGCGGCATGGCCAAGCAGGGGCTCAAGCCCGTCGCGGCGATCTACTCGAGCTTTTTGCAGCGCGCGTATGATATGCTCATCCACGACACATCCCTGCAGCGGCTGCATCTGGTGCTCGGCGTCGACCGTGCCGGCATCGTCGGCAATGACGGCGATACGCACAACGGCTGCTTTGACATCAGTTATCTGAGCTCCGTGCCGTATATGCGCATCCTCTGCCCGGCAAGCTTCGCCGAGCTGCGCGCGATGCTGCGCAAAGCGGTGCTGGAGCTGAGCGGCCCGGTCGCCTTGCGCTATCCGCGCGGCGGCGAGGGCGCGTATCAGGACTGCCATCCGGAACCAGTCACGGTTTTGCGTGAGGGCAATGATCTGACGATCCTGGCCTACGGCATTGTCATCAACGATGTGCTGCAGGCGGCGGATCTGCTTGCGCAGCAGGGCATTTCGGTAGAAGTCGTCAAGCTGGCGCAGGTCGCGCCGCTGGAGTTGGCGCCGGTGCTTGCGTCCCTGCACAAGACGGGGCGGCTGCTGGCGGTCGAGGATGTGTGCGCTGCCAACTGTATCGGCGAGCAGGTGCTCTCTGCTGCCGGGCAGGCCGGTATGGCGCTGAAGGCAGCGCGGCTGCTCAATCTTGGCAATGGCATCATCCCGCACGGAGCGCCGAATGTGCTCAAAACGGCATACGGTCTGGATGCCCGGGCGATTGCTGCCGCTGCGCAGGCGATGCGCTCCGGCGAGAAAGAGGGGAACGGCGTATGAAAAAGGTACGACTCGACCAGCTCGTCTTTGATCAGGGCCTGAGCGAGAGCCGCGAGCGCGCGAAGGCGATCATTATGAGCGGCGTTGTCTATGTCAACGGCCAGCGCGCGGACAAGCCCGGCGCGCTGGTCGCGCCCGATGCGAAGATCGAGGTGCGCGGCAACACGCTGCCCTATGTCAGCCGCGGCGGTTTTAAATTGGAAAAAGCGCTCAGAGTGTTTCCGATCGATCCTACCGGCCTGACGTGTATCGACTGCGGTGCCTCGACCGGCGGATTTACGGATGTGCTGCTGCAAAACGGTGCGGCAAAGGTCTACGCCGTCGATGTCGGCTACGGCCAGCTGGCGTGGAGCCTGCGCAACGATCCGCGCGTGATCTCCATGGAGCGCACGAACGTGCGCTATATCACAGCCGAGCAGATCCCGGAACCGCTGGATCTCGCGGTCATGGATCTGTCATTCATCTCCGTGAAGCTCATTCTGCCGGCGGTCTGTCCACTGCTGAAGGACGATGCTGCGGTCGTCTGTCTCATCAAGCCGCAGTTTGAAGCCGGGCGTGAAGAGGTCGGCAAAAAAGGCGTCGTCCGGGATCCAAAGGTGCATCTGGAGGTGCTCGAGAGCTTTCTGGACTTTGTGCCCGGCGCGGGCTTTACCGTCATGGGGCTGGACTATTCGCCCATCAAGGGCCCGGAGGGCAACATTGAGTACCTTGGCTACCTGCGCAAGGGAACACATCCCGCGCCGGAGCTCGATCCGGCGGCCATTGTAGGGCAGTCGCACAGTGCGCTGGCCCACGGAAAAGAGAGCGGCATATGAAACACATCGTCATTGCGGCCAATCCATACCGGGACAGCGGCCTGCAAAAAGCGCTGACGGTTTACCGTATGCTCACGGAGCACGGCCATCGGGTGGTCATGTCACCGGTATTTGCGCCGAAGGCCTACCTGCCGGGGGATGTCCCGGTGCGGCCGCTGGAGGCCGCCGCGCACGATGCTGCGCTCATCATCGTCATGGGCGGCGATGGGACGATCCTGCATGTTGCAGTCACGCTGCGTGACCATCCGATCCCGATCATCGGCGTGAATTTCGGCGGCAAGGGATTTCTGGCCGGCCTGGAGGATGACGAGCTGGATATGCTGCTCGAGATCGCGGATGGGCAGTATACGGTCAGCCGGCGCATGATGCTCGATGTGGAGCTCGTACGCAATGAGCGGATCATCTGCACGCAGTCGGTGCTCAACGATGTGGTCATCCACGGCGGTCATGTGGACTGCATCGGCGTGACCGCTTATGGCGACGGCGTGCCCATCACGCGCTTCAACGGCGACGGCATCATTGTCGCCACGCCGACTGGTTCCACGGCCTATTCCATGTCGGCCGGCGGCCCGCTCGTCGAGCCGGAAAACGAGAATATCATCATGACGCCCATCTGCGCGCACAGTCTGGCCGGAAAGTCCTTTGTGCTTGCGCCCGGGCGGCAGATCACGATCGTGCCGGAGCGCATTCATGACCGGCCGGCCATCCTCGTGGCGGACGGCGGCGACAGCATCGCGCTCATCCGCGGCGATCAGATCCGCATCCGCAGATCGGACAATTACACGCTGCTGGCCGATACCGGCATCCGCAGCTTTTATGAGACGGCTTTTGGCAAGCTGACAGACAGACTGTGAGGAGGGACGACGTGAAATCCACCCGACAAAACATCATTTTGCAGATCATTGCAGAGCAGGAGATCGAGACGCAAAACCAGCTCATGGATGTGCTGGCGCAGCGCGGCGTTCCGAGCACGCAGGCGACGCTGTCGCGCGACATTAAGGAGCTGCACCTGACGAAGACGCTCGCGCCGAGCGGGAAATACCGTTACGCCGCACCGGCGGCGGACGAATTTCCCGGCTACGATGAGCGCCTGAAGAAAATTTTCCGGGAATGTGTGACGTCGTATGCCGAGGCGCAGAACATCATCGTCATCAAGACGCTGCCGGGCCTCGCCTCGGCTGCATGCTCCGCGCTCGACAGTATGCGCATCGACACGCTCGTCGGCACGCTTGCGGGCGACGACACGGCATTTCTGCTCATGAAGGACAATACGTCCGCCGATGAGTTTTTCCACGAGATCGAAAAGCTGCTTTGAGGACACCGCAGGAGGTGAAGCGCTTTGCTGCGAGAACTGCATATTGAAAACGTCGCGGTCATCGAGCGGGCGGATCTGGAGCTCGGTCCCGGCCTGAACATCCTGACCGGCGAGACGGGCGCGGGCAAATCCATCCTTGTGGACGCCATGCACGCGATCCTCGGCGCGCGCGCCTCGCGCGAGCTCGTGCGCACCGGTGCCGAAAAGGCGGTCGTCTGTGCGACGTTCGACCCTGACCCGTGCCGGGACTGGTGCGAGGAAAACGAGATCGAGTGCGACGATGAGCTCATCATCCGCCGCCAGATCACGGCCGAGGGCAAGACGTCCTGCCGCGTCTGCGGCGTCCCGGTCACAACGGCGCAGCTGCGCACGCTGGGCGCGCTGCTGCTCGACATCCACGGCCAGAACGACGGGCAGCACCTGCTCGATGAGCGGGAGCACCTGCGCAATCTGGACCGATTTGGCCAGTTAGAGCCGGAGCTCGCGCGCTATCGCGAGCAGTACCAGGCCTATCAGGCGCTGTGCAAGGAGCGTGACACGCTCTCGACTTATGAAAATGAAAAAGAACTGCTGACCGAAAGCCTCCGCCGCCAGATCGAAGAGCTGGAGCGCGCGGAGCTCAAGGCCGGGGAAGAGGCGGAGCTCACGGAGCGCAGCGACCTGCTGCGCAACTTTGAAAAGCTCTCGGAAGCGGTCGATCAGGCGTATGACCTGCTGGCCGGCCGGGACGATTCCGCCGCTGCGCTGGCCGGAGAAGCCCTGTCGGAGATCGAGCGGGCCGCCAACTACGCGGGCGAGCTCGCGCCTTTGCCGGAGGCCGTCAAGGGCGCGGTCTTCACGCTGCAGGACGCGGCGGAGACGCTGCGCGACTTCCGCGACGGGCTGGATTTTTCCGACGAGGAATTTGACCGCATCGAAACGCGCCTGTCGCTGCTCCGGCGTCTGGAGCGGAAATACAATACGGATGAGGCGGGGCTGATCGACACGCTTGAAGCGGCCCGGACCCGGCTCGATCAGATCGAATACGCAGGCGACCGGCTGCAGAAGCTCGAATCGATGATCCAAAAGCAGGCGGAGCAGACGCGCGCAGCGGCGGCGGAACTGACGCAGGCGCGCCGGACTGCCGCCGCCGCGCTCGAGCGGCAGGTCGAGCGTGAACTGCGCGAGCTGTCCATGCCGTCCGTGCGCTTTCACGTGGAGATCACACCGCTCGGCGGTACGCCCGGATTTCAGAGTACAGGCGCGGACAATGTGCGTTTTTTGATCTCGGCAAATGCCGGAGAGGCGCTTGGGCGCATCAGTAAGATCGCTTCCGGCGGTGAGCTCTCGCGCATCATGCTGGCGCTCAAAAACGTGTTCGCTGAACGCGATGACGTGCCCTCCATGGTCTTTGACGAGGTGGATGCCGGTGTTTCCGGCGTGGCCGCTCAGCGTGTCGGTGAAAAGCTCGGTAAGCTCTCTATGGTCAAGCAGGTCATCTGCATCACGCATCTGCCGCAGATCGCGGCTATGGCCGATCAGCATTACCTGATCGAAAAACGCGAGCAGGACGGACGTACCCGCACGACGGTGCAGCCGCTCGACAGTGACGGCCGCCAGCGCGAGATCGCGCGGCTCTACGGCGGCGATCACATCACACCGCTGACACTGGCCAGCGCGGCAGAGCAGCTCGCTTCCGCCGATGCCTATAAACAATCGCTTAAGAAAGGTGAGAGAGAACCATGAGTATTCAGGAATCCGCCATTGCTTATCACGACAACGGCTTTAACTGCGCGCAGAGCGTGCTCGCAGCGCTGCAGGAAGAGACCGGCCTGGACGAAAGCACGGCAAAGCGTGTCGCGGCCGGCTTCGGCGGCGGTGTGCGCTGCGGTGAGATCTGCGGCAGTATCACCGGCGCCGTGATGGCGTTCGGCCTTGCGGCCGATCAGGCGACTGCCACGGCCATGACCAAGCAGATGACGCAGAGCTTCCGCGCCGAGTTTGGCTGCCTGCGCTGCCAGGAGCTCGTGGCGAAAAACGGCGGCAAGGGCCACTGCGCCCATATGATCGCTTGGGGCGCACAGCGCGCCGAGGAGATCCTCGCAGAGAACAAAGTGAAAGAATAACGCGCAAGGAGAGAAAACGATGACACTGTATGATGAACTGATCGCCCGCGGCCTGATCGCGCAGGTGACCAACGAGGAAGAGATTAAAAACATGATCAACAACGGCAAAGCCACGTTCTACATTGGCTTTGACTGCACGGCGGACTCGCTGCATGTCGGTCACTTCATGGCGCTGTGCCTGATGAAGCGTCTGCAGATGGCCGGGAATAAGCCCATCGCCCTCATCGGCGACGGTACGACGCTCATCGGCGACCCCTCCGGCCGCACCGATATGCGCCAGATGCTTACTGAGGAGACCATCAAACACAATGCCGAGTGCTTCAAGCGTCAGATGGAGCGCTTCATTGACTTCTCGGACGGCAAGGCGCTCATGCTCTACAATTCCGAGTGGCTCAAGCCGCTCAACTACATTGAGCTTCTGCGCGAGGTCGGAGCATGCTTCTCTGTGAACAACATGCTGCGTGCTGAGTGCTACAAGCAGCGCATGGAAAAGGGCCTGAGCTTCCTGGAGTTCAACTACATGATCATGCAGAGCTACGACTTCTACTATATGTTCCAACACTACGGCTGCAACATGCAGTTCGGCGGCAACGACCAGTGGTCGAACATGCTCGGCGGCACGGAACTCATCCGTCGTAAGCTCGGCAAAGATGCACACGCTATGACGATTACGCTCCTGCTCAATTCCGAGGGCAAAAAGATGGGCAAGACCGCCAAGGGCGCCGTCTGGCTCGACCCGAATAAGACCACGCCCTTTGAGTTCTACCAGTACTGGCGCAACGTTGACGATGCCGATGTGCTCAAGTGCATCCGTATGCTGACATTCCTGCCGCTCGAGGAGATCGACAAGATGGACAGCTGGCAGGGTGAGCAGCTCAACAAAGCCAAGGAGATCCTTGCCTACGAGCTCACGAAGATGGTACACGGCGAGGCGGAGGCCGATCAGGCGCAGGCAGCTGCCAAGGCAGTGTTCGGCGGCTCCGGCGAGGGCGTGCCGACGGTGGAGATCACGAAAGAAGACGGCAATGACATCCTCAGCCTGCTCGTCAAGAGCGGTCTGTGTGCATCTAAGTCCGATGCGCGCCGCAATGTGCAGCAGGGCGGCGTGACTGCTAACGACAGCAAGGTCACCGATATTGCCAAGACCTTTACCGAGGCAGAGCTGAGGGACGGCGTTGTGCTCAAACGCGGCAAGAAGAATTTCCGTAAGATGCTGCTGAAGTAACCAAATATTAGACAGATTGATCGTGCCCCGCCGTTTCTGGCGGGGCACTTTTGTTAACGTTGCCGAAATGTGTAAATTTTTATCCGAACACTTGAAAAAAGCCGGTTAGAGTGGTATAACTTGAAATTGAAAGTTAGCTGCATCTAACAAAAATTCGAGCAAGCTAACCAGACCGCAATTCTGCGGATCAAATAACATGGAGGTAAATCGTTATGAGCATGGAAAAATTGGGAGCATTTGTTGGCGGCGCGCTGTTTGCAACAGTCGGGGCAAAGATTCTCGCAAGTAAAGATGCCCAGAAGGTATACGTTTATACGACGGCAGCGGCCCTGCGCGAAAAGGATGATGTCATGGCGGTTGTAACGCACGTCAAGGAGATCGCGGGTGACGTTCTGGCCGGTGCCAAGGCGTTCAATGAAAAGCGCGCGGCCGAACAGGCCGAGGTCATTGAGGATACGGCGGAGAAGGCTGAGTAAGTATGAAATGCACAATCCTGCATGAAACCCGGGGCCGTATGCGCGTGCATACAATGCAGGGTGCCATGTCGCTGCAGCAGGCGGACATTCTGGAGGCATACCTGAATCGGGTCTCCGGCGTCACAAAAGCGACAGTCTATGACCGCACCGGCGACGCCGTGATCTGCTACGACGGGCCGCGGGAAACGGTTACAAAGGCGCTCTCGTCCTTTGCCTATGCCAAGGAGCAGGCGCTCGCGCCGGAGCACAGCAGCCGCGCCCTGAATCGTGATTTTGAGGACAAGCTTGTCGCATCGCTGTGCTGGCGCGGCATCAAGCAGCTGTTCGTTCCGAGCTCGGTGCGCACGCTGATCACGGTCGCGCGTTCCGTGCCGTATATCAAGGCCGGTATGACGTGCCTGATGCACAGGAAGATCCAGGTGCCGGTGCTGGACGCAACGGCGATCACCGTTTCGATGCTGCGCAAGGACTTCAAGACGGCAAGCTCGATCATGTTCCTGCTGGGCATTGGCGACATTCTCGACGAGTGGACGCACAAGAAGTCCGTTGCCGATCTCGCACAGACCATGTCCCTGAATGTGGACAAGGTCTGGAAAGAGACAGACGTCGGCTCCGTACTTGTGCCGGTGGCAGACGTTCAGGTCGGCGACCGGATCGTGATCCATACCGGCAACGTGATCCCGCTTGACGGCAAGGTCGTTTCCGGCGAGGCGATGGTCAATCAGGCTTCCATCACGGGCGAGCCGCTGGCCGTCCGCAAAGCGGAGGGCGGCTATGTCTACGCCGGTACCGTCGTCGAAGAGGGCGACTGCACCATCTGCGTGGAAAAAAGCGCCGGCAGCGGCCGCTACGACCGTATCATCCGCATGATCGAGGAGTCGGAAAAGCTCAAGTCCGCAACGGAGGATCACGCATCGCACCTTGCCGATCAGCTCGTTCCGTACAGTCTGGGTGCAACGGCGCTGGTCTGGCTCCTGACCGGGAACATGACCAAGGCGCTGGCCGTGCTGATGGTCGATTTCTCCTGCGCGCTCAAGCTCTCGATGCCGATCGCGGTGCTCTCTGCCATGAAGGAGGCCAGTGACTATCACCTGTCCGTCAAGGGCGGGCGGTTCCTTGAGGCCGTGTCCGATGCGAGCACGATCGTCTTCGATAAGACCGGCACGCTCACGCGCGCCGAGCCGAAAGTTGCACAGATCGTGACCTTCGATGGCAATGATGAGGCGGATATGCTGCGTCTGGCTGCCTGCCTGGAGGAGCATTATCCGCACTCCATGGCCAAAGCGGTCGTCGCGGAGGCGGCGCGCCGCGGTCTGCGCCACGAGGAGCGCCATTCGCACGTGGAGTATCTGGTCGCGCACGGCATTTCCAGCAGCGTCGACGGACAGAAGGTCGTCATCGGCAGCCACCACTTTGTCTTTGAGGATGAGCACTGCGTCATCCCGGCAGGGGAGCAGGCCAAATTCGATGCTCTGCCGGATACGTATTCGCACCTGTATCTTGCTGTTTCCGGTGTGCTGGCAGCGGTTATCTGCATCGAAGACCCGCTGCGGCCGGAAGCGGCCGATGTCATCCGTGGTCTGCGGGAGCTCGGCGTGACCAAGCTGGTCATGATGACCGGCGACAATGAAAAGACCGCCCGCGCGGTCGCGGAAGCGGTCGGTGTGGATGCCTATTTCGCCGAAGTCCTTCCCGAGGACAAGGCCGCCTTTATTCGGGCGGAGCACGCGGCCGGACGCAAGGTCATTATGCTTGGCGACGGGGTGAACGATTCCCCGGCGCTCTCCGAGGCCGATGCCGGCGTCGCCATCAGCGACGGCGCAGCAATCGCGCGCGAAGTGGCCGATATTACAGTCGGCGCCGATGATCTGTACGCCCTGCTGACGCTCAAGCGCCTGAGTGACGCACTCATGGAGCGCATTCACAGCAACTACCGCAAGATCATCAGCTTCAACTTCCTGCTGATCTGCCTGGGTGTGGCCGGTGTTCTGCCGCCTGCGACCTCTGCGCTGCTGCACAACGCCTCCACGCTGGTCATCAGCCTCAAGAGCATGACCAAGCTGTTGGCGTGATCTTCTGCGAATCGCAAATAAAAAAGCCTGGCGAACGATGGTTCGTCAGGCTTTTTTGCGCCTGGCTCACGCCTCGGCCGGGGCCGGGAGCTTGCAGACGTCGATCCACTCAAGGGCGTTGGAATATTTGTAGAGCTCGTCCAGATTCAGCTCGATCGCGCTCGACGGGCTGCCGACGGCGGGGAACACCGTCTCAAACCGCTGCAGCGACACGTCCAGATACACCGGGATGCCCTCCTTGCAGCCGAACGGACACACGCCGCCAACCGGATGGCCCACCAGCTCCAGCACCTCGTCGGCCGAGAGCATCTTGGCCTTCATGTGGAATTTTTCCTTGAATTTATGGTTATCAATGCGCGCATCGCCGGCGGCGAGGATCAACATGCAGCCGTCCGCCGTTTTGAAAGACAGCGTTTTTGCGATCCGCGCACCCTCAACACCAAGGGCCTTTGCCGCCAGATCAACGGTCGCACTCGAGACCGTGAACTCCTGCACACGGTCCTCCATACCAAACTGCCGGAAATACGCTCTTCCTGCTTCGATAGACATTTGCTTCGCTCCTATTCTTTGAAGTATCTGAAGCACATGATAGCGCAGGCGGCGGCGTTCGTCAAGCCGCGATTTTTTGCCGACGGTACTTGCAGGATAACCGTAACAGGTGTATAATAACTTAGTTATAGAAATGCGGATCGTGTCCGGCTTGCCGGATATCCATAGATCGGAGTGGCATCCATGACAAAACTTGCACCTTCCATTCTCTCGGCGGACTTCTGCACGCTTGGCGAGGACATTCGCCAGATTGAGGCCGGCGGTGCGGACTATGTCCACATTGACGTGATGGACGGCATTTTTGTGCCGAATATCTCGATCGGCATTCCGGTCGTGAAGTCCGTGCGCAAGCATACGCAGATGTTTCTGGATGTGCATCTCATGATCGACCGGCCGCACCGCTACGTCGGCGCGTTTTGCGATGCCGGCGCGGATCTCGTCGTGTTCCATGTCGAGGCGGACGAGCCGCAGGACATTTTTGCCGCGATCGAGGACGTGAAGGCGCACGGCAAAAAGGTCGGCCTTGCCATTAAGCCGAAGACGCCGGAGAGCGTGCTCATTCCGTATCTGCCGCTGTTGGATCTGGCGCTGGTCATGACGGTCGAGCCCGGCTTCGGCGGACAGCGCTTCATGGCCGATCAGCTGCCGAAGATCGCAGCGCTGCACGAGCGCATCCTGCAGATCAATCCTGCGTGCGAGCTGGAGGTGGACGGCGGCATCGACCCGGAGACATCCCCGCTCGTAAAGCAAGCGGGTGCAAACGTGCTTGTCGCTGGCAGCGCCGTATTCCGCCAGAGTGACCGTGCGGCCGCCATCGCCGCCATCCGCAATGCTTGATTCAGGACGGTATTCCCATGTCATTTTTTCCGAATGCACTTGAAAACCTCATCGACCAGTTCGCCGCGCTGCCCGGTGTCGGGCGCAAGAGCGCGCAGCGGCTGGCGTTTCATGTTCTGTCCCTCCCGGAAGAGGAGGCGCTGAAGTTTGCCGCGGCCATTGTGGACGCCAAGAAAAACATCCACTGCTGCAGCATCTGCCAGAATCTCACCGATCAGGAGACGTGCACCATCTGCGCCTCTCCGAAGCGCGACCAGAGCACCATCTGCGTCGTGGCGCAGCCGCGCGATGTGCTCTCGTTTGAGCGCAGCCGCGAGTATAACGGCGTCTATCACGTCCTGCACGGCGTGCTGTCGCCGATGAATCACATTGGCCCGGACGATATCCGGATCCAGGAGCTGGTCAAGCGTGTGGCTGCCGGCGGGATCACGGAGGTCATCATGGCCACCAACCCCGACACGGAAGGTGAGGCGACTGCGATGTACATCGCGCGCCTGCTCAAGCCGTTTGACGTGAAGATCACACGTCTGGCTTACGGCATTCCGGTCGGCTCCAATCTGGAATATGCGGACGATGCCACGCTCCTGCGGGCGCTGGCCGGCCGAATGGAAATGTAACAGGTTTGACGGCTCGGATTTCTGGGAATACTCTGGTTATCCGCCGCCGCGGGCAATGCATTTCGTACATATTTTTTGAAAAATCAACCAGCTTCCGGGGGAGCAGTCTGCCTGAAAGCGAACGTAAAGGAGATACGAATGGCATCCAAATTGAAAATCATCCCGCTCGGCGGGCTCGGTGAGATCGGCAAGAACCTCACCGTTTACGAGTATGGCAAGGATATGTTCCTTGTCGACTGCGGCATGGGCTTTCCGGATCAGGACCTCTACGGCGTTGACATGGTCATCCCGGACATCAGCTACCTGAAGGCCAACAAAAACCGCATCCGCGGCATGGTCATCACGCACGGACACGAGGACCACATTGGCGCGATCCCGTATGTGCTCAAGCAGCTTGACATGCCGATCTATGCAACGCCTCTGACGGCGGCGATCATTGAGCTCAAGCTCGAAGAGCATGACCTGCTTTACCATACGCAGATCTTCACGAAAAAGCCGGGCGATAAGTTTAAGCTCGGCTGCTTCGAGGTGGAGTTTATCCATACGAACCACAGCATTGCCGATTCCGTTGCGCTGGCGATCAAAACGCCGATCGGCACCGTTATCCACACGGGCGATTTCAAGATCGACCTTACGCCCATTCAGGGCGGCATGATCGACCTGCCGCGTCTCGGCCAGCTCGGCAACGAGGGCGTGCTCGCGCTGCTGTCGGACTCCACGAACGTGGAGCGTCCCGGCTACTGCGCCTCGGAAGCGCGCGTGATCGACTGCTTTGATGAGCTCTTTAAGGACTGTAACAAGCGCATCATCGTCACGACGTTTGCGTCCAATGTCCATCGCCTGCAGCAGATCATCAACGTGGCGGCAAAGTATAAGCGCAAGGTCGGCATCACCGGCCGCAGCATGGAAAACATCATGCGCGTTGCGACGGAGCTCGGCTATGTGGACATTCCGGACGGCGTCATGATGGACATGTCGCAGATCGGCAGCCTGCCGCGCAGCAAGACCGTTATCGTCTGCACCGGCAGCCAGGGTGAGCCAATGTCTGCGCTGCACCGTATGGCGTTTTCCGAGCACAAACAGGTCACGATCGACGCCGGCGACCGCATCATCATCTCTGCCTCGGCCATTCCGGGCAACGAGATCACGATCAGCCGCGTCATTGACGAGCTGTTTCAGAAGGGTGCGGAGGTCATCTATGACCGCAACACGCCGCTGCACGTCTCCGGTCATGCCTGCCAGGAGGAACTGAAGATGATGCTCGCGCTGACGAAGCCGCGTTACTTCATCCCCGTGCACGGCGAGTATCGGATGCTGTGCAAGCATGCCGAGATCGGCAAGCTCATGGGCGTGGAGCCGAAGAATGTGCTCGTGGCTAAAAACGGCGAAGTGATCGAGATCACCAAGCGCAGTATGCGCGCGACGAGCAATGTCCCAGCGGGCGATGTGTATATCGACGGCACCGGCATCGGTGACGTCGGCAGCGCCGTGCTGCGCGACCGCCGTCATCTGGCCGAGGACGGCATCGTGATGGCCATCATCACGCTCTCGTCCGAAAACGGCAAGCCGGTCGCTGATCCTGAGATCATCACCCGCGGCTTTGTTTATGTCAAAGAGGCGGAGGCACTCATGGGCGAGCTCAAGCGTGTCGTGAATGAAAGCTTTGCCAGCTGCGAGCGGCAGAAACAGCACGACTGGGCGACCATCAAGGGCCGCGTGAAGTCGAACATCAGCGGCTATCTGTATAAGACCACGCGCCGCAGCCCGATGGTGCTGCCCGTGATCATCGAAGTCTGAGCAGGGGAGTGCGTCATGAAGATCCAGATCTGGGGCAAATCCAAATGCTTCGACACGAAAAAGGCCGAGCGCTATTTTAAGGAGCGCCGCATCCCGTATCAGGCCATTGACCTGCTGCGCTACGGTATGAGCCGCGGCGAACTGACGAGCGTGAAAAATGCTGTCGGGCTGGATACCATGCTCAATCCCAAGGCGGCAGATTACGCACTTGTGCAGCACCTGGCCTATGAGCAGGACAAGATCGAGCGGCTGCTCGAGGATCCGTCCCTGCTGCAAACGCCCATCGTCCGCAACGGCCGGCAGGCCACCGTCGGCTATTGCCCGGATGTGTGGAAGACGTGGGAATAAAAACGGGAAAAAGCCCGATATGGCGCTGGCCATATCGGGCTTTTTGCTTTGTTTTTAATGCTTTGCCTGCTCTTCGCGGATCGCATCGCGCATCCGCTCCAGACCGGTCTGAATGATCGCGCGCGGCATCGCAAGATTCAGGCGCACATAGCCTTTTGCGTTGCCGACGAAGAGAGAATCCCCACCCTCGAGCAGAACGCCCGCCTTGTTGGCGAAGAAGTCCGGCAGGTCCGCCACGTCCGGCAGGCAGCGCGACAGATCAACCCACGCCAGATACGTCGCCTCCGGTATGTACATGACCGCCTCCGGCAGCTCCTGGGACAGAAACGCCTTGACGAATGCGAAGTTTTCGTCCAAATACTGCTTTAGTGCTTCATGCCACGCTCCCCCGCGCGAATAGGCCGCCTGCGCCGCCGTCAGCGACATGGGGTTGACCATGCCGAACAGCTTGTCGCGCTCCTGAAAACGGGCGCGCAGCGCCGGATCGCGGATGATGATATTGGAAAACGCAAGCCCCGCCATGTTAAAGGTCTTGGTAGGCGCCATACAGGTGATGAGCTTGGGATAGCGATCCATGACCTTTGCCATCGGGATGTGGCGGCGGCCGCAGCGGATCAGGTCACAGTGGATCTCGTCGGACACCACCCAGAGGTTATACTTTTCGATGATCGCGGCGACCCTGTGCAGTTCTTCCTCTGTCCACATACGGCCGGTGGGATTGTGCGGATTGCACCAGAACACCAGCTTGCACGCGGGATCGGCGCACTTGCGCTCGAAGTCCTCATAATCCACCTCGAATGTGCCGTCAGCCTTCTTGTGCAGCGGGGAAGTCAGCACATCCACGCTGGCATACTCCGCCGCGTGGAGGAAATAACCGTAGGCCGGCGTGTTGAGCAGCACCTTTTCGTCCGGGCCGCAAAGCGTTTCCGTCAGCTGGTAGAGCGCCGGGATGATGCCCGGCGAGACGCACAGCTGCTCCTTGGGAAAGCTCCAGTCATAGTGATCGCGGCACCACTTGGAGAACGTGCGGTAATATTCGTCGTCATACAGGCCGGTATAGCCGAAGATGCGGCGGTCGATCCGCGCGCGCAGCGCATCTAGGATCTCCGGCGCAACGGCAAATTCCATGTCAGCGACCCACATGCGGACAAATTCTTCATCCTTGAAGGCAAATACCTTTTCCGGCCCGGCGTGAAAAATATAGCCGCGGAAGCCATCCGTGTTGAGCGCGTTGGTGTGGCGGCGGTCAATGATCTCATCAAAATTGTAGGTCATAGCGATCTTCCTTTCTGTGCACTTGCAGCTGCATCCGGCTGCACAGCCATTATAGCAGAGATTTGAGAGAACAGGCAACCTTGCTGCGGAAGAAAAAAGCACTATGTGCGCGATTTCCCACGCACATAGTGCTGCAAAATGGTTTGATTTTGCTCTCAGCTGAAGTTGGCGCTGCCGCCGTTGGTCGGGATCACGCCGACATAGGTCGTGCCGCGCGAGAGGTTCAGCGCCGTGCCATCCTCGAGCGTGTAAGTAAAGCAGCTGTTGATATCGCTGCGGGCCCACTTGATCGGCACATACTTGCCGCCGGTCACAAAGTAGCCGGTGCCGCTGCCGATGAGGTCAACGGCTAGACGGCCGTAGCTGTCCACCGTTTTCATATCGGCCGAGAGGATGAGCAGATTGGTAAACGGGACCGCTTCGCCGGTCGCGCCGTCCTTATAGTCGGCCTTGTACTGCACGGCCGTGTACTTGCCGCTGTCAGCGTGGTAGGTGAAGGACGTGCTCTTGGACGTGTTAAACGTCACCTGCACGTTCTCGGCCGCGCCGCCGGTGCACTGGTCGACAGCATTGTCGGCAAAGTTCAGGCCGGTCTTGTAGCTGCTCTCATGCTCGGTGCGGAACTTGTACCGATCCACGAGCGCTTCCACGTTCGCGCCGTGGAAGAACAGCGTGTGCTCCGAGCCGTGCTGGCCGCGGCTGGCGTCGCGGTAGAACATGGAGCTGGTGTTGCCGTCGCGCACGCCGTCCAGATGGTCGGCGTTATAGGTCTTGACGTCGCTGTAGGCCTGCTCGCTGCCGCCGGCGTGGATGACAATGGCGTCATACGACAGGGCGACGCTCAGATAATACGGGCGCAGGCTGCGGATGCTGCCGACGGACTCCACATCGTACAGGTGGCTGAAAATGGCCATCATGCGCGTGATGCCGCCCTCGGCCGGGATCTCGTAGATCATGTCTGCGTTGCTGATGCCGACCTGCGGCTGCGCGAAGACGATGTTGTTGATCATGACGGCAAACGGCCGGGTGTTTGCGGGTTTGCTGCTCAGCGGTTCACCGGTTAGCGGGGCATAGTAGCGCTCGTTTTTCGCGTCGGCACCGTTGACGGACGGCTCCTCGGATTTTTTACCGCAGCCGGAGCAGGCACAGGCGAGCAGTGCCACGGCGAGAAGACAAGCAAAAATGCGATTGAAACGTTTCAAAACGCAATTCCCTCCTGTTACAATAATTTGGTCAACATTCATGATACACGCCTTGCAGAGGATTGTCAAATGCCCCGCACCGTGCTACAATGGAAATAAGAATTTTTAATAACTGTCTGGAGATGACCATTCATGTATGAAGAGATCCGCAAATCCGCCCGCGCAGCGCTGCTTGAACTGCTGGACGTTGCCGCGCTCACGCCCGGCCAGCAGGTCGTGATCGGCTGCTCCTCGAGCGAGATCATGGGGCAGAAGATCGGCAAGGGTTCGACGCCCGAGGCGGCAAAAGCCGTGGTCGATGAGATCCTGCCGATCCTGAAAGCGCGCGGCCTCTGCCTGGAGGCGCAGTGCTGCGAGCACCTCAACCGCGCCCTGATCATGGAGCGCGCCGACGCGGAGCGGTTCGGATACGAGATCGTCTGCGTCCGCCCGCGGCCGAAAGCCGGCGGCTCGTTCGCAACGGCGGTCTATGAGGCGATGGACGATCCCGTCGCGGTCGAATTTGTGAAGGCCGATGCCGGCCTCGACATCGGCAATACCATGATCGGCATGCACCTCAAGCATGTGGCTGTACCACTGCGCCTGTCGGTCAAGACGATCGGAGAAGCGCCGGTCAATGCTGCCCGCACGCGGCCGAAGCTCATCGGCGGCAGCCGCGCAGAGTACCCGGACTGATACCGGGCAATCCAACCAAAAAGTGAAAAAGCGCATCCCCCAGCAATGCCGGGGGATGCGCTTTTCTGCAGCTGTGTGCCGGAAATTACGCGCCCTTGTGCATCAGGACGGTCAGCACCAGCGTCAGGACAACAAAGACGAGGCCGAACCACTTCGTCGCCTTGGCGAGCTTGGCATCGAGCGTCTTGGCCTTGCCCTTGGAAAGGAACGTTTCCGCGCCGCCAGCAATGGCGCCGGACAGGCCGGCACTCTTGCCGGACTGCATCAGCACGATCACGGTCACGGCGAGACCGGAAATCAGCTGGATAATCGTCAGAATCAGTTCCAAAGTAGTCATGGTATTCATCCTTTCATGGTAGGGGAAATCATCTAATATATCTAATATAACGGAGTTACTATATCACAACATCTGGTGCATTGCAAGAGACTTTTTGCAAAAAATGCTGCTTTCTTGCATCTATTAAGTGTCCAGAAAGTAATCGCTGTCAATACGTTTGATTTGATATGTTTTTTGCGCTGATACACCCAAATTATATTCAATCATGAGTTCGGTCAACTTTTCACCATCAACAAGAATGATATGTTGCGCGTTCGCAAAATCTCTTGCACCTTGAGAAAACTTGGCAGTCGTAATAAAAAGCCCTTTATCCACTTTTGGCGGTCCCATCATCGCACCGGCAAATTTCTGAATTTCCGGCTTTCCGATGGTCGTGTCCGTGGCCCAGCGTTTTGCCTGAATATAAATCAAATTAAACCCAAGCTTATCTTCGTGAATAATGCCGTCAATCCCGCCGTCACCACTTGTTTTTGTAACAAATCCGTCGCCATATCCCATAGCTTTCATTAAATCTACAACAAGAGCTTCAAAGAATGTTGGCGTTTGATCCATAATAGCAGCAAGCAGTTCATCTGCCAGCTGCTCATTGATGATGGAATAGACTCGCTCAAATGTTTCCTGCGGTGTTTCGGAAGCATCCCGCTGCACTGTTGCATCGGAATCGGTATTTTCGCTCTTTTTTCCTTTTACAAACGCTTCAAAGGCGGGATAATGCTGCTGAAGATAGTGATTTGTAATATCAACATCACTTTCTAGCAAACGCTTTCCCTCATCGGTTATTTGACAATGGCCCTTTTTCGGCGCGATCACAAGTCCTGCTTTTTTCAAGTATGTATTTGCCCAACCGACCCTTGTCGACCAGACGGATTGCATACTGTTAGAAAGCAAAAGTGAGAGATCATCTTCTGAAAGGCAAAGATAGGATGCCAGCTTGGCCTTAATTTCTCTTGTAGAATAAACAGCACCATCTTGTATTACTGTTAGAAAAGGAAGATATAGTTCATTATACTTCGGTAAAGACATTTTTTCACCGCCTTATTCAGATATTCTATTCAGCAGTGCCACAGTCTCCACATGCGGCGTCTGCGGGAACATGTCCACGGCCAGCGCCTGCGTGAGCGTATAGCCGCACTGCGTGAGCAGCTTCACATCCCGCGCGAGCGTGCCCGGGTCACAGGAGACATAGACGATGCGCGGCGGCTGCATGGACACCATTGCGTCAATGGCATCCGGGGACATGCCCTTGCGCGGGGGATCGACCACGATGCAGTCCGGCCGGACGCCGCGCCGGGCGAGCTCCGCTGCTGCGGCGCCGGCATCGGCACAGAGAAACTCCACGTTATTTATGCCGTTTCGCTCCGCATTCCGGCGCGCATTCTCGATCGCCTCCGGCACGATCTCCGCGCCGATGACGTGCGCAGCCTTTCGTGCCAGACACAGGCTGATCGTCCCGGCGCCGCAGTACAGATCCAGCACCTGATCCGTCGGCGCGTTAACGGCGTATTCCACTGCACGCTCATACAACCGCTCGGCCTGCACAGGGTTGACCTGATAAAACGCCTGCGGCGAGAGCGTGAACGTCAGTCCGCAGAGGCGGTCGGTCAGCTCCGGCTCTCCCCAGAGCGGATAGAAATCTCCCGCGAGCACAACGTTGCCTTTCTGCTTGTTGACATCGAGCACGATGCCGGTCAGCTCCGGGCAGTGCTCGCGCAGGTAGGCGATCAGGCCGTCCGTCTGCGCGCCGAACCCACGTGCAGAGACGATGCACAGCACGGCGTCTGGCGTGTGCATGGCGCAGCGCGTGAACAGATGCCGCACCGTGCCGCGGCCTGTGGCTTCGTCATACGGCGCAACGCCGCGCAGATCCATCCAGTCGCAGACCGCCTGCGCCGCCTTGTCCGCGAGCGGGAGCTGGAGCAGGCACTGCTCCACAGGCGTAATGTCATGGCTGGACGCGCGGTAAAAGCCCTTGACCACGCGGCCGTCTTTCGTGCCGACGGCGTAGATCGCCTTGTTCCGGTAACAGAGCGGATATTCCATGCCGATGATGTCCTGTACCGGCGTCGAAACGCCGCCGATGCGCGTGAGCGCATCGTTGACGCGCTGGAGCTTCATGCGCAGCTGCTCGTCGTAGTCCATATGCTGCAGGCTGCAGCCGCCGCAGGTGCGGTAAACCGGGCAGGGCGGCTGCGTGCGCGCCGGGGCAGGGGACAGACACTGCTCTGCCTTGCCATAGACGGCATTTGCCGTCACCTTCAGGATACGGACCTGCCACGTCTCGCCGGCGAGCGCGCCTTTCACGAATACGGCGCGGCCGGCAATGTGGCACACACCTGCACCGTCGGACGTATAGCCCGTAATCTCGGCGGTGTGCAGTTGGTTTTTCGCAAGCTGCTCCATGATTTATTCCGCTTCCTGACCCGCGATGTGCATATACTCGTCGTACGTGCAGCGGCGGTCGATGATGCCGTCGGGCGTGATCTCAATGATGCGGTTGGCGACCGTCTGCGTGAGCTGGTGGTCGTGGCTCGTGAAGATGATATTGTAGGGGAAGGCGGCCATGCCGTTATTGAGCGCCGCAATGCTCTCCAGATCGAGGTGGTTCGTCGGCTGATCGAACACGAGGAAGTTCGCGCCCGAGAGCATCATCTTCGAGATCATACAGCGCACTTTCTCGCCGCCGGACAGGACCTTGACCTGCTTATAGACATCGTCGCCGGAAAACAGCATACGGCCGAGGAACGTGCGCAGGTAGCTCTCACGCTTATCGGTGGAGAACTGGCGCATCCAGTCGATGAGGTCATAGTCGCAGTTTTCGAAATAGCTGTTGTGGTCCTTGGGGAAGTAGGCCTGCGTGGTCGAAACACCCCACTTGACCGTGCCCTCGTCCGGCTCCTCGTCACCCATGAGGATCTTGAAAAGCATCGTCACGGCGAGCTCATTCTTGCCGAGAATGGCGATCTTGTCCTCCTTGCCGACGATGAAGCTCACGTGGTTGAGCAGCTTTTCGCCGTCGACGGTCTTGCTGATATCCGTCACGAACAGGCGATCCTTGCCGGGCTCACGCTCGGCCTTGAAGCCGACCCACGGATAGCGGCGGCTGGAGGCGGGCATGTCCTCGACGGAGATCTTTTCGAGCAGCTTGCGGCGGGATGTGGCCTGCCGGGACTTGGACTTGTTGGCGGAGAAGCGGGCGATAAAGGTCTGCAGCTCCTGGATCTTCTGCTCGGCGCGCTTGTTCTGATCCTTGACGAGCTTCTGCATGAGCTGGCTGGATTCGTACCAGAAGTCGTAGTTGCCGACGTACATTTTGATCTTGCCGTAGTCGATATCGACGATGTGCGTACAGACGTTATTGAGGAAATAGCGGTCATGCGACACGACGAGCACCGTGCCGTCGTAATCCATCAGGAAATCTTCCAGCCAGACGACGCTCGCAAGGTCGAGGTTGTTCGTCGGCTCGTCGAGCAGGATAATGTCCGGGTGGCCGAAGAGCGCCTGCGCCAGCAGGACTTTCACCTTCAGGCGCGGATCCATGTCGGACATCATCGTCTCGTGATGCTCCGGCGCGACGCCGAGCCCCTGCAGGATGCGGGATGCATCCGACTCCGCCTCCCAGCCGCCGAGATCGGCAAACTCCTCCTCGAGCTCGGAGGCGCGGATGCCGTCCTCGTCCGTCATCTCGTCCTTGGCGTAGATGGCGTCCTTCTCCTTGCCACAGTCATACAGACGCTGGTTGCCCATGATGACCGTGTCCATGACGGTATAGGCATCGTACATCGTCTGATCCTGCTTGAGGACGGACATTCTGGCCTTGGGGTCAATATAGACGTTGCCGGTGCTCGGCTCGAGCTGACCGGAGAGGATCTTCAGAAACGTGGATTTGCCGGCGCCGTTGGCGCCGATGATGCCATAGCAGTTGCCGGGGGTAAACTGCAGGTTCACCTTGGAAAACAGCGGGGCTCCGCTGTACTGCAGCGAGAGGTCATCAACAGTGATCATTTTGGAAACTCCTTCGTAACAATAGATAATAAATTAGTTTATCATATTTTCCCGCGCTTGAACAGCACAAATAAACAGAGTCGGCGATTTTCCGCCGACTCTGCGTTTCGTTTATTCTGCAAGCACCTTTTTCAGCCGTGCATAGCGGGGAAGGCCATTTTCCAGCGGGATCTCCGGCACGCCCTGAATGAGCGGCAGGGCATAGTCGATAAAGTCCTGCGTGACGTTGTTGCCCTCCGGCACGATCCATTCCACCGGGACTTTCTTTTCATAGTTTGCGACATCGGAGAGCGGAATGAGCTTCATGCGGCAGGCATACTGACCGTCTGCCATGACGCGCTCAAATGCGACCATCTTGCCGGTCTCCCCGGAAAGCGCCGCCTCGACAGCCATCTTACCGGCGGCAAACGCTTCGTCGATATCTGTCTGAGAGGCGAGATGCGCGCCCGCGCGCTGCAGCAGCGACAGCTCAATGCCGCGCACTTTCGCATGTTCGTGCTCCTTGATCACCTGCGCCAGACGCGCCGCCAGACCGCCGAGCTGCGCATGGCCGAAGCCGTCGGTCGCGGAGGCCTTGGCCTCGGAAACGAATGAGCCGTCCGCGTAGTGGATGCCCTCGGAAACAGCGATGAGAACGTTATTTTTCTCCTCGTAGATGCGGTGCACATCCGCAAGAAACTGCTCCATGTCAAAATCGACTTCCGGCAGATAGATCAGATCCGGACCGGAGCCGCAGGCCGATGCCAGCGCGGCGCTGCCGGCCAGCCACCCGGCGTGGCGGCCCATGATCTCCATGACCGTGATCGTGCCGGTGTCATATACACGGCAGTCCTTGGACACTTCCATGCAGGAGGTCGCTATGTACTTGGCGGCGCTCGCAAAGCCGGGGCAGTGATCGGTGCCGAAGAGGTCGTTGTCGATAGTCTTGGGCACGCCCATCACGCGGCAGTCCCAATCGTGTGCCTGCATATAGCGGCTGATCTTGTTGCAGGTATCCATGGAGTCGTTGCCGCCGTTATAGAAGAAGTAGCGCACGTTGTATTTCCGGAAGATCTCCAGAATACGCCGGTAATCCGTATCGTCCGCGTCTGGGTCTGCCATTTTGTAGCGGCAGGAGCCCAGCTCCGACGACGGCGTGTGCAGCAGCAGGCGGAGCTCGTCCGGATCCTCCTGAGCGATATCATACAGGCGGTCATCCAGAACGCCGCGGATGCCATGGGCCGCACCGTAAACGTTGGTAATGGCATCGGATTCCAACGCAGTCTTGAGCACTCCGTAGGCGCTGGCATTGATGACTGCAGTCGGCCCGCCGGACTGCCCAAAGATACACGCGCCTTTTAATTCACCGGACATAACGTACCTCCATAAATTCAAAGAATTGATAGATTTTACTGAAACATTGAATTCCACTATTGATATTATCTAAAAACATGTGTAAAATAAATTGAACCGATGATTTGTTTTGCATCATATTGACATTCTATATATTATATGAAAGTGAGTTGACTTGTCAATGTCGATTGTAACTTCTCAGGAAATGTTTGCAAAAGCTTATGCAGGCGGCTATGCCATTGGCGCCTTCAACGTGAACAATATGGAGATCATTCAGGGCATCACGGAGGCTGCCAAGGAGTGCAACGCGCCGGTGATCCTGCAGGTATCTTCCGGCGCGCGCAAGTATGCCAACCGTACGTACCTGGTCAAGCTGGTGGAAGCCGCCGTGATCGAAACCGGCCTGCCGATCTGTCTCCATCTGGACCACGGGGACTCGTTTGAGCTGTGCAAGGCCTGTGTCGATGACGGCTTTTCTTCTGTTATGATCGACGCTTCTTCCAAGCCGTTTGAGGAAAATGTCGCGCTGACGCGCCAGGTCGTGGAATATGCGCACGCACACGGCGCCGTCGTAGAGGCAGAGCTCGGCACGCTGGCCGGCATTGAGGACGATGTCAAGGTCAAGGCCGAGGATTCGTCCTATACGCGCCCGGAGGATGTGCAGGAATTCGTCGAGCGCACCGGCTGCGATTCGCTTGCGATCGCCATCGGCACGAGCCACGGCGCTTACAAGTTCAAGCCCGGCACGAAGCCGCAGCTCCGTTTCGATATTCTTGAGGAAGTCTCCGAGCGGCTGCCCGGCTTCCCGATCGTGCTGCACGGCTCGTCGTCCGTGCCGCAGGAATACGTACAGATGATCAACGAGTTCGGCGGTGCCATGCCCGGTGCGATCGGTGTGCCGGAGGATCAGCTGCGTCAGGCAGCGCGCCTGGCCGTGTGCAAGATCAATATTGACTCTGACCTGCGTCTGGCCATGACCGGCACGATCCGCAAGTATCTTGCCGAGCACCCGGCAGAGTTTGACCCGAGAAAGTACCTCGGCCCCGCGCGGGAAAACATCAAGCAGCTTGTCAAGCACAAGATCGTCGATGTGCTCGGCTGCGACGGAAAAGCCTGAGCTGCTGTCTGTATACGGCTCAGTCAGAACAGGGGGAACTCCCATGAATTTTCAGGAACTTCTGATGCGGCTGTCTGCAAGCTGTTTTGCTGCCGACCGGCCGGATTATGATTGGAAAACGCTGCGCCTGTTTCCGGAAACGGGACTGGATCTTGTGCTGATTGTGCGTCTTGCTGCGGCGCTGATCCTGTGCGTCATCGGCGCACTGGTGCACAACACGGTGGTGCAGTATATCCTTTTGGTTTTGTCCGCGCTCGCCGCCGGGTATGACTACCTTGCATCTGCGATCGCCTGCATTCTGGACCGGCAGGTGTTCCGGCCTGCGGTGATCGTGATCGTGTGCGTGATCGGTACGATGGCGGTCGGGCAGCCGGCGGATGCCGCCGTTTTCCTGCTCGTGTACCGGGTCGTGTCGATCCTGATCGCGGTCGTTACGGTGCATGCGCAGAAAACGCTGGAAGCCGCCGTCGGCGGGGAGATCCATTCTCCGGCTGAATTCGCCGCCCCGAAGTGGATCGGCTATCTTGCACCGGCCGGTCTGTGCATTGCGGTGCTGGTGGCCGTGCTGGAGATCGTGCTCAAGGTCGCAACGGTTTCCCGGGCAATTCATGCCGCCATGATTGTCCTCTTTCTTTCCACCCCGTGCGCGCTGCTGATTTCTGTGCCGCTGGTGTGGTACAGTGCCGTCAACGGTGCATACCGCTGCGACGTGCTGTTTCGCAGCTGCCGCAGCATGCGCGCGCTCAACGCCGTGCGTGCGGTTGCAGTCGATGAAGGGGAAGGGGACAGCCAGCTTCCGAAGGTGATCAGCGTGAAATCCAGTCAGCTGACGCCGGAGGCCCTGCTGCAGCTGGCGGCCAATGCGGAGTCCTGCTCGAACAGCCGCACGGCGCGCGCGATCTGCGCTGCCTACAGCGGCCCCATTCTCACGCAGTATCTCTCCCGCGCGGTGGATATTCCCGAGAGCGGCGTGGAGGTTTACATTGAATCGACCCGCGTTTGCGTCGGCACGCGTGAGCTGATGATCCTCAAGGGTGTGGACATCCCGGATGCAGACCTGACAGACGGCTATGTGGTCTATGTATCCGTTGGTGAGCAGTATGCAGGCAAGATCCTGCTGCAGGAAGTTGTGCAGTCGGACACGAAGCCCGCGCTCAAAGAGCTGCGTGCGCTGGGCGTGCACACGATCACGCTCTTCAGCAATGCCAGCAACGACTCCGTTGCAGAGAATGCAAAAGAGCTCAAGGCGGATCACCTCTATTGCAAGCGCAGCGGGGCGGAAAAGGAACAGATCCTGTCGCAGCAGGTGGAGAACCTGAGCGACGGGGAACTGCTGCTGTATTATGACCGCCGCTGCACGGCGCATCCGGAGCACTCATCGGCAGATCTGGACGCCTGCGTGATCCCGGAGGAGAGCGACGAGCGGTTTGACGCCGATATCCTGCTCACGAGCCAGGATCCGTACCTGTTGCCGGAGGCGATCGAGACGGCCGGCTGGGTCGAGGGCATCTGCCGCGAGCATCTGGCGATCGGCGTGGTCGTGAAGGTCCTGCTGCTGGTGATGGCAGAGCTCGGCTATTGTACGCTGTGGTTCGCCGCCGTTTTGGACGGCGCTGCCGCGCTCGGCACGCTGCTGATGGCGATCCGTGCGTTCGGCTTCGATAAGCCGCATCATCGCGTCCGCGATTACCTGCCGAAGGTCAAATCCAAATAAGCAAGCAAAATCTCCGATCCCTGTTTTCAGGAATCGGAGATTTTTTTCGCCGTTTTCTCGTCAGGAGAGAATTCTCCCAGCGGATTTGCCGCTGCAGCCGTGCGCAGCTGATCGTTGTCTACGTGGGTGTAGATCTGCGTGGTGTTCAGGTGCTCATGGCCGAGCACCTCCTGCAGCGTGCGCACATCCACGCCGTTTTGCAGCATCAGTGTAGCGGCGGTATGCCGCAGTTTATGCGTGGAATACTGGCTGGCGTCCAGTCCCGCACGGGTCAGGTTTTTCTTAACCATGACCTGTACGGAATCGCAGCTGATGCGCGTGCGCCGGTTGGAGAGAAACATGGCCGTCGTGCGCGGCGGCGCGATTTCGCTGCGCACAGCCAGATAGCGGTCGAGCGCCTCGCGGCAGGCGTCGTTGAGGTAGACAACACGCTCTTTGCTGCCCTTGCCAAGGATGCGCAGGCTGTCGCCGTGGTCATCCTGCAGGTTCAAGCCGACCAGCTCCGAGATACGCAGACCACAGTTGAGAAAAATACACAGAATGCAATAATCGCGCTCCTTGTTTTTCCCATCCACAACGGACAGCAGCCGCTTGCTCTCTTCCAGTGTGAGATAGTGGGGGAGGGTTTTTGGTACCTTTGGGGAGTCGAGATCCTGCACCGGGTTTTCCTCCAGCAGCTTCGCTTTCACGGTCAGGTATTTGAAGAAGCTGCGGATCGCGGCGATCTTGCGCGCACGCGAGCTGGCGCTCAAGCCGTATTCCGGCTCGTGCGCATTCGGTTGCCTGACGCGGTCGCGCGACAGATAGGCCAGAAAACTGTAAACCTCCGTGAGCGTTACGGCACGCAGGAAGGAAAGATCCACATCCGCAATGGAGATCTCGTCCAATTCCGCCGTGCGCGGCGCGAGCCCGCGGTCGAGCTTCAAAAATCGCAGAAACATCCGCAGGTCGAGATAATACTGGTCGACCGTCGCCTTGGAATGCCCGCAGATCGTTTCGTGATAAATCAAAAAGTCGCGCAGCACCTGCGGCGCATCTGAATAATCCATAGCCAACACCTCAAATTCTAATAAGAGCATACCAGAAGTATGGGGCAGTGTCTATTGACGAAATCCACAAATAATTCGGCAAAATAAAAATTTTGCCGAATTCAGAGGAGGAAAAAACAGCCGAAAAGCGCGATAAGCGTCTTTCGGCTGTTTTTTCACACTATTTTCTCATTTTTTCAAAGATCTACGCACCGAACACAGCCTTGAGCGCTTCCCGGATGTTTTTGACCGGGATCGTCTGCAGGCCGTTTTGCTTCTGCACATCATCGCGCACGTGCGCCGGGATGATGCAGCGCCGGAATCCCAGCCGTGCGATCTCCGACAGGCGCTGATTCAAATGGCTCACGGAGCGGATCTCGCCGGACAGGCCGACCTCACCGACGGCGGCCAGATCGCTGCCGACCGGCAGATCCTTATAGCTCGATGCGATTGCCAGAATGACCGCCAGATCCGTGGCCGGCTCGTCCAGCCGCAGACCGCCGACGACGTTGATGTACGCATCGCAGCTCGACAGCGAAAAACCGGCACGCTTTTCCAGCACGGCCAGCAGCAGCATGGCGCGGTTATAGTCGATGCCGTTGGCGTTCCGGCGCGCGCCGCTGTAGCCCGACGGCGTGACTAGAGCCTGCACCTCGGCCAGCACCGTGCGCGACCCCTCCATGACGCCGACGACGCAGGTGCCCGGCGTGTTGGTCGGACGTCCGGACAGTAACATTTCCGACGGGTTTGTTACCTCTCGAAGCCCGGAATCTTCCATTTCGAAGACGCCGATCTCGTTGGTTGACCCGAATCTGTTTTTTGCCGCGCGCAAAATGCGGTACGACATACTCTGATCGCCCTCGAAGTACAGCACGCAGTCGACCATGTGCTCGAGCACCTTCGGGCCGGCGATGCTGCCCTCCTTGTTGATGTGGCCGACAACGAATGCCGTATAGCCGCTGTCCTTGGCCGAGCGCATGATGCGCATCGTGCACTCGCGCACCTGACTGATGCTGCCGGGCGTCGAGGCCGTCTCGGCGTCGTACATAGTCTGAATGGAATCTACGATCAGGACGGTCGGCTGCAGGTCGTCGATCGTGGCGAGAACGGTGTTCAGGTCCGTTTCCGCCAGCACATAGATGCTGCCGTGATCAACGCCGAGGCGCTGCGCGCGCATTTTCAGCTGGCGCTGGCTCTCTTCGCCGGAGACGTAAAGAATCGTTTCCTGCTCGCTGATGCGGCCGCAGAGCTGCAGCAGCAGCGTGGATTTACCAATGCCGGGCGCGCCGCTGACCAGAACCAGCGAGCCGCGCACGGCGCCGCCGCCGAGCACGCGGTCAAATTCCCCGATCCCTGTGGAAAATCGCAGTTCTTCCTCGGCGTCCAGTTCCGAGATCAGTTTTGGCTGTGCGATACGTTTTGCGCGCGTGCCGAGAGACATTTTGGGTTCTTTCGGCGCCTCGACCAGCGTGTTCCATGCGCCGCATGCCGGGCACTGCCCCATCCATTTTGCCGTCTCGTTGCCGCATTCGGAGCAATAAAAAACGGTTTTTGTACTCGATTTTGCTTTCATGTAACCATTCCTGTTTGCGGCAGAGACTGCCGGTATTGTAAGTAGGACGCGATGATCACGGCCGCCAGTTTGGTCTGGTAGCCGCCGTCCTTGAGCTTTGTACACTCGGATTCATTGGATAAAAAGCCGCACTCGACCAGCACTGCGGGACATTTCACTTCCCGCATCAGGTAGATCTTCTCCGAGATCGGCGCCGCGACGCGCCGGTTTTGCGGGTCAAGATACGCAACGAGATTGTCATGGATCTGTGTGCCGAGCGCTTCGCTGCCGTCGCTCGCCGCATACAGTACCTGCGCGCCTGACGGTTTGCGATCCGGATAGCAGTTCTGGTGGATGCTGATGAGCACGGCGTTATCCGTTTTTCGGATCAGCTCTGCGCGCTGGTGCTGGTCGGCTTTCTTTCGCTCGGCGATCGTGGTGGCATTGTCCGGATATGCAATGTCCGGGCTGTCGCGTGTCATGACGACTTCAATGCCGGTCAGCTCCGAGATCGCGCGTGCGCGCAGCGCGATCTGCAGGTTAATATCCGCCTCGACCGTCCCATTTGGTGCCACTGCCCCGCCGTCCTCCCCGCCGTGACCGGCGTCAAGGATCAGGACCTGCTTTGGATCGGTCCAGTTTGCGGCCGCTTCCGCGCGCCGGAGCTGCCAGTCGGCGGCAAACCAGCCGCCGAACACCACAATCAACGCCAGCAGCACGACCAGGATCCGCTGATAGAGTAACTTTGTCACGGCGCTCCCCCCCTCTTGCTATGGTATGCGGCGGGAACGGATGCTTATGACATGCTCTCAGGATACCATTTTGTGCCCGGCGCGTCAACCAAAGCGCAGAAAAAGAAGCGCGCGGTCGAACCGCGCGCCTCTCAATATTGAGTTACTGAAGCTGTTTCAGGAAGCCTTCCAGACGATCCATGCCGGTCTCGATATTTTCCGTCGAGATCGCATAGCTCAGGCGCACAAAATTCGGTGCGCCGAAGCCGCTGCCCGGCACGACCGCGACCAGGCTCTTTTCCAGCAGCAGCTTTGCAAAATCATCACCGCTGCCGATGACCTGACCGTCGATCTGCTTGCCGAGGATCTGCTCGAGATTCATCATGACGTAGAACGCGCCGCTCGGCTTCAGGCAGCTGACACCGGGCATGGCGTTGATGCGGCGCACGATCAGGTCGCGGCGCTGCTCAAACACCCGGCGCATCTGCTCCGCCTCGTCCTGCGGGCCGGAGAGTGCCTCGATGGCCGCACACTGGCACATCGTGCCCGGTGCACCGGTCGAGTGGCTGAGGTAATTGGTCATAGCCTTGGCCACCAGCGCCGGAGACAGAGAATAGCCGATACGCCAGCCGGTCATGGCATAGGTCTTGGAGACGCCGTTGATGAGGATCGTGTGTGCCTTGATCTCGTCACTGAGCGCGGCGACGCTGGTGAACGGCACGCCGTCATAGACGAGCTTATCATAGATCTCATCCGAGATGATATACAGGTCGTGCTTGACGCAGACATCGGCGACAGCCTTGAGCGCCTCTTTCGGATAGACAGCGCCGGTCGGGTTGGAGGGGTTATTGAGAATGATGGCCTTCGTCTTGTCCGTGATGGCGTGCTCGAGCTGCTCCGGCGTGAGCTGGAAGCCCTGTTCCTCACTGACATTGACGACCACAGGCACACCGCCGAACAGGCGCACCATCTCATAATAGCTGACCCAGTACGGGGCCGGGACGATGACTTCGTCGCCCGGGTCGACCAGAGCGGCCAGCGCAATGTAGACCATATGCTTGGCACCGCTGGCGACAACTGCCTGCGTGGGCTCGTATTCCAGACCGTAATCCGCCTTGACGCGGTCACAGATCGCCTGACGCAGCTCGATCATGCCGGCCGCCGGGGTGTAGCGCGTCTTTCCGTCGCAGATCGCGCGCACACCGGCATAGCTGATGCGGTCGGGCGTGGCAAAATCGGGTTCTCCGGCGCCAAAGCCGATGACGTCTTTGCCTTCTGCTTTCATCTTCTTGGCCAGCGCGCTGACGGCCAGCGTCGCAGACGGGCTCACGCCGGCAGCAATTTTGGAAAGTGCCTTCATAAACATCCCTCGTTTTCTTTAGAATTCTTGCCCATAGTTTATCACAGCATTGTGAAGAAAACAACGCAAACCTTACACAAAACGCCAACCGGAATCCACGTCATTTTTGCCGGATTGAGAAAAAACGCCCCGGCGGCGCCGGAGCGTTTTCCTCACAGGATGATGCAGATCAGCGTACCGCTGCCCTCGTTGACGACGCGCTGCAGTGTCTCCTGCAGCTTGCTGACGGCTTTGGTCGGCAGGCAGCTGAGTTTCTCCTCCACGCCCTCGCGTGCGATCGTATAGATCGGTTTCCCGAAAATGTTGGACTGCCAGAGCTGCTCGACATCCCCGTCAAAGCCCTGCAGCAGGAAGCCGAGGATCTCGCTCGATGCGTTCTCTCCGCCGATCTCCGGCGAAACCTCTGTCTCGATCGTAGTCTGGAACATGTGAATGGCTTTTGCGCTGGCCTTGAGCCGGACGCCGTAGCGCCCGCCTTTGCGGACGATCTCCGGCTCTGCCAGCTGCAGATCACCGGCCGACGGCATGACGACCCCGTAGCCCTTGCTGCGCACGTCCTCCAGTGCGCCGCGGATGTGCTGATAGTCAGCCTGGATACGCCCCATTTCCGCCAGAAACGAGATGAGCTCCCCATCACTGCGCAGGGAAACGCCTGCCTGTTCGCTGATGATGCTGTAGTACAGCGCGCGCGGAAATGTGAGCACGTAACAAACGGCCCCGGTGTCCACGGAGACGTTTTCCACGTCCGCCGCTTCCAATAGTTCGCTGTCTGCGAGCACTTGCGCCGCGCGCCGTGCGTCACGCAGGCGGTGCAGTGACGGCATCTGTTCGCGCAGCAGTGCATAGAGCTGCTGCTTTGTCTCATTTTCGGGCGGCAGGACGTCCATCCACTCCGGCATACGGAAGCAAGCCTCTGTGACCGGAAATTCATACAATACCGAGCGCAGGATCTCCAGAATATCCTGCTCCGTCAGCTCCAGACAGTTGACCGGCAGGCAGGCGGCATCGTACTGCTCGCGCAGCTGAGCCGCCAATGTCTGTGCGGCCTCCCCCGCCGGATCGGCCGTGTTGAGCAGGATGAGAAACGGCTTGCCGATGTCCTGCAGCTCTGCAACGATGCGCGCTTCTGCCGCGGCATAGTCCTCACGCGCGAGCTCGGTCACGCTGCCGTCGGTCGTGACGACAATGCCGATCGTCGAGTGCTCGCGGATAACTTTGCGCGTTCCCTCTTCCGCCGCCACGCGCATGGGGATCTCGTGATCGTACCACGGCGTTGTGACCAGACGCTCTTCCCCGTTTTCGTACTGACCGTTTGCGCCGGGGATCATATATCCAACGCTGTCGATCAGCCGCACGGAGGCGCGCACGGAAGCATCCAGTTCGATCGAGACGGCATCCTCCGGGACAAACTTCGGCTCTGCTGTCATGATCGTCCGGCCGGATCCGCTTTGCGGCAGCTCGTCGCGCGCACGCTCCCGCACGTAATCATCGGAAATATTCGGAAGCACGAGCGTTTCCATGAAGCGTTTGATGAAGGTCGATTTCCCGGTGCGTACCGGGCCGACAACGCCGATGTAAATATTCCCGCCGGTACGGGCGGCAATGTCTGCGTAAATTGAAGAATTGTCCATTCTGTCGTCCTCTCCTCATCAGTCTTACCAAAACTGTATGAGGTCCGGGACGAGAATATGCCGCCGGCAGCGTGCCGGCGGCATACGTTATGGACAATATGTCTGTGCGGTCTGATGGAGCACCTGACTGACGGTGAACGTGACATCCGGGAACTGCCGCTGAAGTTTCTCCTGCAGGACCGGGATGACCACATTTTCCGTGCAGAAGTGATCGGCGTCGATCAGGTTGATGCCAAGCTCCTTTGCCGCGAGGAAGCGGTCGTACTTTATATCTGCCGTCACGAAGGTGTCGCAGCCCTTCGCAGCCGCCAGCTCCAGCATATTCCCACCGAAGCCGCCGCAAACCGCGATTCTTTCCACTGGCAGGCCACCGTCCACATACCGCAGCCCGTTGGCGTGCAAACGTCCGGCAACATAGGGCAGAAATTCCGCCATGGTCATGGGGTTCGGAAGCTTCCCTACACGTCCGCAGGTAAGCGCGCGCCCGTCGGCCGCCGTACCGGCCGGCTCCAGGCCGCCCGTGACCTCCGCGCCCAGCGCCGCCATGAGCGCATCATTGACGCCGCCGTCGGCAATGTCCAGGTTCGTGTGCATACAGATGGCGGAAATACCGTGCCGCGCCATGGTCAGCACCTTGCGTCCGGCGAGATCATCCGTCGTCGCGTGCCGCAGCGGCGTAAAGATGAGCGGGTGGTGCGAAACAATGAGCTGCGCGCGCAGCTCGATCGCTTCTGCAATCACGGCGTCTGTGATGTCCAGCGCCAGCAGCGCATTTTTTACCGCAGTTCCGCCGTCACCGACCAGAAAACCGGCGTTATCAAAATCCATCTGATACCGCACCGGCGCGATCTCATTTAAGAAAGCGTAGATGTCATTGATAATTACCATGTCTGTACCTCCTTCAGGCAGGTTTGCAGCTGCGAGAGCCGCGCGTCGATCGCTGCCAGTTCCGCCGCCGGCGTTTGCTTTGCAAGCGCCATGCCGGCGCGTGCGCGCGTTTGCCGCCGGATCTCTTCTGTGAGGTGCTCCGGCAGCAGCGGATCGCGGCGGCGAAGCAGCAGCCGCTCCACCGTGTATGTCTGCCCGGCCGGCTGTCCAAGCACGCGCAGGGCAAGATAGCGCTTGCCGGCATCGCGGCAGAGGGCTGCGTCCTCGATCGTAAAACCGTTGTGCCAGAGCCAGTCCGTCAGTTCCTGCACTTTGCTCTGCGGCTGCAAAACGAGCCGTTTTCCCTGCCGCAGCCACGGTGTGGCCGTCAGGATCGCACAGATCGTTTCCCCGCCCATGCCGGCAATGGTGATGACATCCGCTGCCTGCGCGTCCGGAAATTGCAGACCGTCCGCCTGCACGAACCGAACGCGCTCCTCCAAGTCGTAAGCGGCGGCGGACTTCCGCGCATTGGCAAGCGGACCGACATGGATGTCGGCCGCGATGGCCGTTTGAACGACTCCATTTTGCAGCAGCCAGACCGGCAAATATCCGTGATCTGTACCGATATCCGCAGCGCAGGCGCACGGCGGCACGAAGTCCGCGACCATTTGCAGCCGCGGTGATAGACGAATGGAATCCATACATACTCCTTCGGAAACGCCAAAAGCCGGCGTACCGCCGGCTTTTGATCCATGTCTGTATCTTACAGGCTCTCCAGATAGGTGCGCAGCTGCTCGAGGAACTCGTCCGGATCCACGTCGTGTGCAAGGCAAGCCTGCTCCAGCGTCTCGCCACTGGCCATGGCGCAGCCGAGGCAGTGCATGCCGATGTTCTGGAACACGGGCATGGCCTCCGGCGCATTGGACAGGATCTCCGAAATCATCGTATCTCTGGAAATTTCAAACATAATCTTTTTACCTCCGGTAGTTTGCTTGTGAGAAAATGATTGGGTCGCACGAAGCGCCCCAATCATTTTAACCAGTTTATCTGCTGATTAGTGCTGCTCTCTCATCTTCGCGAAGCACTCGCTGCAGTAGACAGGACGGTCAGACTTCGGCTCAAACGGAACTCTGGCCTCGCCGCCGCAGGCAGCGCAGGTAGCAGTGAAGAACTCGCGGGGACCGCGGGCGGCGTTCTTGCGCGCGTCACGGCAGGCCTTGCAGCGCTGGGGCTCATTCTGGAAGCCCTTTTCCGCATAGAATTCCTGCTCACCGGCGGTGAAAACGAACTCTGCGCCGCACTCTTTGCACTTCAACGTTTTGTCTTCGAACATGATAAATCCTCTCTTTTGAAAAACTTGCCTCTCGGCTATATTGCGTTCAGCTCTTGCTGAAGTCGCTGAAATTGGGGAGCCGCGCCAGTTTGCGGCGGATCCGCTGCACGGCATTGTCAATGGATTTTTCGGGTTTGTTCGTCTCGGCCGCCATCTCGGCATAGGAAAGGCCGGACAGATACAGCCGAAGCACCCGCGCTTCAAACGCTGACAAATACCGGGTAAATGCGGACAATAGCTCTTGTTCACTCTCTCTGGCCAGAACCTGCTCCTCAGTAACACGACAATTTGCTTCCGGATAGCTGGACGCCTGGGTCTGTGATTCTTCTGAGAGGATGCTGTCTAGGGAAATGCCGCTGTTGAGCGGAGAATGCTTCTGTCTGGAAGCGGACTTGATGGCACTGTAAATGCGGTTGCTGATACAAACCTCTGCAAACGCTTTGAAAGGCACATTGGATGCCGGGTCATACTGCCGGATGGCAGAGAGCAGGCCAAGCATTCCTTCCTGAATGAGATCCTCGCTGTCACCGCCGATGAGAAAAAGCGGCCGCGCGCAAATGCGCACCAGGCGGCTGTAGCGCTCTGCGAGGGCTTCCTCCGCGTCGGCATTCCCGGCACTCACCAGTGCCAGCAGCTCTGCATCAGACAGTTTGGAATCATCCATCATAACCTTCAAAACTCCAATACCACTCAAAACAAATTATAACTAAAAACGTTGAAAAGTCAATACATTTTTGTACAAAATGCACGTTTCGATGACATTCAGCGCTTTTTTCAGAGATCTATCTCCTGCTGGCCGATGTATTCCAGGCCAAGATGCTCATAAGCACGGCGTGTGACGCAGCGGCCGCGGGGCGTGCGCGTCAAAAAGCCCTGCTGCAGCAGATACGGCTCATAGACGTCCTCGAGCGTCACGGCCTCTTCGCCAATCGTCGCCGCGAGCGTTTCCAGGCCGACCGGCCCGCCGTGATAGAATTCGATGATACTGCGCAGCATCCGCCGGTCCGTCGCATCGAGGCCCATCTCGTCCACTTCCAGGCGCAGCAGCGCGGCGTTGGCGACCTCTTTGGTGATGACGCCGTCGGCGCGCACCTGCGCATAGTCGCGCACGCGCTTGAGCAGACGGTTGGCAATGCGCGGCGTGCCGCGCGAGCGCGAGGCGATCTCATACGCGCCGGCACTGTCGATCTCCACCTTGAGGATACCGGCGCTGCGCTCTACGATCTTCTGCAGCTCGGCCGGGCTGTAGAGCTCCAGACGCAGATTGACGCCGAAGCGGTCGCGCAGCGGAGCGGTCAGCTGTCCGGCGCGCGTGGTCGCTCCGATGAGCGTAAAGCGCGGCAGATCCAGCCGGATCGAATTGGCCGACGGCCCTTTGCCGATGATGATGTCGATCGCGTAGTCCTCCATGGCGGGGTAAAGGATCTCCTCGACTGCGCGGTTGAGGCGGTGAATCTCGTCCACGAAGAGAATATCATGTTCCTGCAAGTTGGTCAGCAGCGCCGCCAGATCGCCGGCCTTTTCGATCGCCGGGCCAGAGGTGATGCGCATGTTCACGCCCATCTCGTTTGCGATGACGGCGGCCATCGTCGTCTTGCCAAGCCCCGGAGGGCCGTAGAGCAGCACGTGGTCGAGCGGCTCGCCGCGCAGGCGCGCCGCGTCGATGCAGACCTGCAGGTTCTCTTTCGCTTTTTCCTGACCGGTATAATCCTTCAGCAGCCGCGGGCGCAGAGAGCCCTCGCCGGAATCCTCCGGAAGCACGCAGGAAGAGGTGACGACCTCCTGCTGGGCGTCCTCGGAAAAACTGATACTCATATACGCTCCCTCCCCTGCTTACTGCTGCATCATGGCGCGCAGCGCGGCCTTGATGATCTGATCCGCGCTCATGCCCTCAATGGACGGCAGCGTGCGCAGCGCCGCATTGATCTCCGGCATGCTGTAACCGAGCACGGACAGGCCGGCGATCGCATCGCTGCGCGCGGCCGAGGCCGCGTCCGATGCGGGCACCGCCGGCGTCAGATCCGCAAAGTCCACGCTTGCGCTCTCCTTGGCCATCTTGTCCTTGAGTTCGAGCAGGATGCGCTGCGCAATGCGCTTGCCGATGCCGGGCGCACTCGTGAGCGCCTTTTCATCGCCGTTGAGCACCGCCAATGCCAGTCCGTCCGGCGTGTTGGATGAAAGGATGGACAGCGCCGCCTTCGGTCCAACGCCGGAGATGCCGAGCAGCAACTCAAAGCAGTGCTTTTCGCTCTTGCTGGCAAAGCCGTAGAGATCATGTGCATCTTCGCGGATGCACTCATACGTATAGAGCTTGGCGCGTTCGCCCGTTCTGACGCTGCTGATCGTGTTCAGGCTGGCGTTGAGCGCATAGCCCACGCCGCCGCACTCCAGCACGACCAGATTCGGTTCGATATCGGTAACGACTCCGTTTATATGGTAGAACATGGATCAAATCTCTCCTGTTGATGGATCAAAGATGTGGCGCTGCGCGCATGGCAGAGCGCGATAGCGACGGCGTCCGCCGCGTCGTCAGGCTTCGGCACGGCCTGCAGGGAAAGGATGCGGCGCACCATGTCCATGACCTGCTTTTTGTCCGCACGGCCGTAACCGACGACCGCCTGCTTGACCTGCAGCGGCGTGTATTCATAGATCTGCAGCCCGGCCTGATAGCCCGAGAGCAGGATGATGCCGCGGCCATGGGCAACGGCGATGCCGGTCGTGATATTCGTATTGAAAAACAGCTCCTCGACCGCCATCACTTCCGGGTGAAACTGCGCGATGAGTTCATTCAGGTCGCGGTAGATCTGGTCGAGCCTGCTGGACAGCTGCGTTTTGGCCGGCGTCGTGATCACGCCGCAGGTCAGCAGACGCTGGCTGCGCTTTTCCGCGTCCAGCACTGCGAAGCCGACCGTGGCAATGCCGGGGTCAACGCCCAGGATCCGCATATGCATCACTCCAATTAAATAAATATAGCATATTTTCGCCCCGTAGGCAACTGCCGGGAAAAGAAAAAGCGCCCCGAATCGTTTCGGAGCGCTTGAAAACACACAGGTCACGCACGCGGGTGCGCTTTGTTGTAGACATCCTTGAGCTGCTTGCTGACAAGGTGCGAATAGATCTGCGTCGAGGAGATGTCCGCATGGCCGAGCATTTCCTGAATGGCGTGGATATCCGCGCCGTTTTCCAGCAGATGCGCCGCGAAGGAATGGCGCAGCGTGTGCGGTGTGATCGTCTTTTCGATGCCGGCCTTGGTCTGATAGTTCTTGATGAGCTTCCAGAAGCCCTGACGCGACATCCGTTCCCCGCTGACGTTGACGAACAGCGCCTGTTCATCCGGCGCTGCGATCATCTGCGGGCGGATGAAGTTGATGTACTCCGTGAGCGCACGGACAGCCGCCGGATACATTGGGATCATGCGCGCTTTGTCGCGGCCCTGGCAGCGGATAACACCGGCGGACAGATTTACATCCGTAATGTTGAGCGAGATCAGTTCGCTGACGCGGATGCCGGTCGCATACAGCAGCTCGAGCATGGCGCGGTCACGGTAGCCCTTGGCGTCCGTGCACTCCGGCTGCGCCAGCAGCAGCTCGACCTCTTTGCTCGAGAGGATCTGCGGCAGCTTCTGCTTGGCCTTGTCCGGTACGAGCTTGCCGGTCGGATTGTGCTGCACATAGTGATTGTTGAGCAGGAACCCATAGAAATTTTTCAGCGATGCGATCGCCCGGGAAACCGTGGCAACGGACTTGCCATTGCTGCGCATCCAGTCGATGTATTCACACAGCTCTTCCTCTTCCGCGGAGCCAAGATCGGCATCCGTGTGCGCGTGCAGATATTCGCTGAGTTGGCGGATATCCCGCAGATATGAGGAAATCGTATTTTGCGACGAGCGCTTGACATCGCGCAGGTAGGACTCGAACAATTCCATTCCGTCGGAATCCCGCATGACGACTTCCCCCTTTCCAATCAGATTTCATCCACAGTGACCACAGGTCACAGAATAAGCCGTGTGAAAAACGGTACTGCATAGCACGCGGCGGCCGCAGCCGCCAACAGCAGGCAGAACACAAGCGCCAGCTCCCGGGAATATCGCTCCGATGATACGGGGACTGGCAGGCCGCGCCGCTGCTCGAGCAGACGCACAGACATCTGCGCGCAGAGCGTTCCGAGCAGAAACAGCGCCGGCACAAGAAAAATGCCGGGCAGACCGACTGCGACGCAGGAGAGCCAAAACGCATGGTCGCAGCCGGAATTCAGGAAGGCGGCCGCCGTACAGGCGGACAAAAAACCTTTGATCCCGAAAACGGCCGGAATCAGTAAAAAACCAAGATACGACGTAGACAGCAGCAAAAACGCAAAACCGTAGGCGCACGAGACGCACAGCTCTGTCAGCAAGCCGCCGTACAGCGTCCCACCCGCGCCGCTGCTGCTCAAAAAGGAAAGAACCGGATTTGACGGCTCCGGCAGCGCAGCATTGGCGCCGAAGCAGCAGCCGATCACATAGCCCGCCGCCATACCGACCGCGAGCAGCGGCGGCAGCGGAAAGCGGGAGACGGCCGGTTTCCGGCGCACACGCAATCTGTTATGTCGCACATTCATCACCACTGACAGCCTATGAACATGCGCTCATAACATGACAATTTACATAATGCGTTGTAGACATAATATAATACAAATCGAAAATGTTATCAAGTAGTTCGTCAGAATTTGTTCATTTTTGTTTATTATGACAAGAAATTATGTTAACAATATTATGTAAACCACGCAACTGAGCAGAAAGAGATGCCCAGTATTTCCAGCGGTATATGACTATATTTCGGTAATCATTGCGTATCTAACGCAATATATAGGTAATCAAACGATGATTATGTAAACCTTCCGCCTGATTACGAACCGTAATATCTCTTCTGTTTCCGTTTTTTCTTCTTTGTTCTATTTCGTAACTTTTTATGAAAAATGCACGAACCGACGATCGCGGCAGCCAGCGCGGTCAGCAGCGTCATGGCGGTAGCGGCGCAGAAAACCTGCGCACCAACGGCCGCCTTCAGGATGAGATATCCGATCGCCCAAACCGCCCATGTCATCGCTCCGCCAAGTGCCCTCCCCTGCTCCGGCCGCGGCGAGAGCGCGCCGGCAGCAAGACACGCAAGCCCGCAGCACACCAACGCAGCAAGGCGCACATCTGTGCCGGGCAGCACATCGTGATTCATGGCCAGTGCAGCCAGCCAGCTCAAGAGCAGCGTGAGTCCAAGTCCGGCCAGGCCGGCCGCCGCCGCGCGCGAGAGCATCGGCAGCCATTTTTGTTCCGTATTCAAAAAAACACCCCCTGCAGAACGTATGCATCACAGCATATTCCTGCAGGGGGTGAATCATTCCGAAAGCAGCGTTACACCTCGGGGCCCTTCGGCTCCTCGTGCTTCGGCTCTTCCTTTTTCGCTTCTTTTGCTTTCTGCTTGGCAGCCTTGCGCTCCTGCGCTTCCTTGGCAGCCTGTGCCTCGGCGCGGGCGTTCGTGGAAATGGCCCACTTGGCGACCTGGATGCGAACCTGATCCTCGCTGGTCTCGAAGGTCACGCTGTCGTCCGTGACGTGGACGACTTTGCCCATCATACCGCCGATCGTGACGATATCGTCACCGACTTTCAGATTGGAACGCATTTCATTGAGCTTTTTCTTCTTCTTGTTCTCCGGAAGGATCAGGAACAGGTAGAAGATGACAAGCATCAGAATGATCATGATAATGGATGAATATCCGCCAGAGCTTCCCATGGTTTTACCTCCGTATAAAGATAAAGATATTATATCTGCTTTCCTATGCAAATGCAAGCATTAAATGCGCATATCGAGTACGGATGTGTAACTTTTCCGGAATGCCTCGTACTCCCCTGCCTCGATCGCCGCGCGGATGCGCTGCATGAGCGTATTATAAAAATACAAATTATGCATCACGGCAAAGCGCATGGCCAGCATTTCCTCCGCTTTGAACAGGTGGCGCAGATAGGCGCGGGAATACCGCCGGCAGACCGGGCAGTCGCACTGCGGGTCGATCGGCTGCTCATCGCGCTGATATTTCTCATTTTTAATGTTGATGATGCCTGACCACGTGAACAGATGTCCGTGGCGGCCGTTGCGCGCCGGCATGACGCAGTCGAAAAAGTCCACGCCGCGCGCGACGGATTCGATGATGTTCCCCGGTGTGCCGACGCCCATCAGGTAGCGCGGCTTGTCGGCCGGCATATAGGGCTCGACGGCAGCAATGGTATCATACATCTCCTGCGTCGTCTCCCCCACCGCGAGGCCGCCGATCGCATAACCGGCCAGATCGAGGTCTGCGATCTTCTTCATATGCTCAATGCGCAGATCGTGAAAAATGGTGCCCTGATTGATGCCGAAGAGCACCTGGCCGGGATTGACAGCATCGTCACGGCCGGTGTAATCCGTGAGCGCCGCCTTGCAGCGCTGCAGCCAGCGATACGTCCGGTCGCAGGAGTTTTTCACGTAGTCGTACGGCGACGGGATCTTGATGCACTCGTCAAACGCCATCGCAATATCCGAGCCAAGATTGGCCTGAATGCGCATACTCTCTTCCGGCCCCATGAAAATGTGCCGGCCGTCCACATGGCAGTTGAAGGAAACGCCTTCTTCCGTGATCTTCCGAAGCTGCGCCAGCGAAAAGATCTGGAATCCGCCGCTGTCGGTCAGAATCGGTTTTTCCCAGGTCATGAATTTGTGCAGGCCGCCCAGGTCGCGGATCAATTCGTCGCCGGGACGCACGTGCAGGTGGTACGTGTTGGACAGCTCGACCTGGCAGCCGATCGTCTCCAGATCCTCCGCCGAGAGCGCGCCCTTGATGGCCGCCTGCGTGCCGACATTCATGAACACCGGCGTCTGCACCGTACCGTGCGGCGTTGTGAACGCGCCGCGGCGCGCATGGCCGTCTTTGCAAATCAGTTGAAACATAGCTTGCTTGCCTTTCTGTTTGGATTGCCTACTTATTCTAACAGATTGCAGCATCAAGTCAAGCGTTCCCGGAAGATTTGCGTGTCAATGCACCGGCACTTTTTGCGTGTGTTTTTTCAGCGCTTCCAGGCCCAGCATCACGGCAATACCGAGCACAAACCAGAGAATGTGAAAATCAGAGAGCGTCATGACGTGCTGCGGCACCTTCAGCGTCGTCGGGCCGACGACGATCGCATAGAGAGAGCCGAGCATCATGCCCAACACGGCATAGGTGACGGCGCCCGGCGCTTTGCGCATCCAGCCGCGGATGCAATGCGGAGCAATGGCAAAGCCCGCGAGCAGGCCCAGCCCAACCGCCGCCAGCAGCCAGAACTGGCCGAACTGAAAGTGCAGCAGGTCTTTCATTGCCGCGATCACGGGCAGGCAGAGTCCGCACGACATCAGCAGAGACGAACCGGAGATGCCCGGCAGCACCATCGCCGAGATCGCCAGCGCCCCGGCCGCAAACGCATACAGCGCCGTGCCGATGCCGAAGCCGAGGTCGTTGACCAGCGCGGACAAACGCAGCGCCGAGAGCCCGACGACCAGCACAAGGCCGCCCAGAAACGGCAGCCAGTTTTCCCGAAACGCGCCGAGCACGGCGCGCTGCTCGCGCATGACCAGCGGAACGGAAACGAGCACAAAGCCGAGAAACAGCGAGCTGAGCTGATAAACGCCGTCCGTAAACGCGCCTGCCAGCACCGTAACGGCCAGCGCCATGCCGACGGCCCAGCCCGCCGCCAGCTTCAGCAGATAGCGCAGGCCGCACAGCCGCTCCTGCTTTGTTCCGTGCACGAGGGCATCGAGCGAGCCGACAAATACATCGTAAAACCCCATCAGGAAGGCAATCGTCCCGCCGGAGACGCTGGGCACACTGTCTGCCAGCGCCATGCAAAAGCCGCCCAGAACCGTATAACCATGTTTTTTCATTTCTTTTTCTCCTGTCATGGCGACCGGGCAGCACAAAATGTACTGCCCGGTCGTGGGAATGTCCTGACTTTAGGCGCAGCAGCTCCGGAATGCCGCCGGGATAAAACCGTCCATCTCCGGGATCGGCATCGGCTCAGTCAGGTAGCCAAGCACGGCGCCGCTGAGGTCTACATAGCAGTCATAGCGCATCCAGTCGGTGTGGAACGTGAGCTCGGCAAGCGTACCGTCCCGGTCGAAAAGGCGATCCCGTTGGAGCAGAAGTCGGTCGATCTGGAGCATCTGTCGCACTGGCTGGATAAGTACGACGGCAAGTATGCGCTCGGCGCCTGCTCCTGCCGCCGGTCCCGCAGAGTGCGCGATGAGGGCTGCGGCCATCTGGAAGAGGACATATGCATTGCCGTCGGTGACATGGCGACCTACGCCATCGAGACCAACAAAGCGCGCCCTGCAACGCGCGAAGAGGTCATGGAGATCCTGCAGCGCGCCGAGGAAAACGGCTTTGTGCACCAGATCACGAATATTGACGGCGAGGACAAGATCCTCGGCATCTGCAACTGCTGCGTCTGCTCCTACTACGCGCTGCGCACCAGCCAGCTGTTCAACACGCCGAATATGTCCGCATCCGCTTACCGCGCGCATGTCGATCCGGAAAAGTGCGTTGCCTGCGGTCAGTGCGCCGAGGTGTGCCCGGCGGGTGCCGCCAAGCTCGGGTAGAAGCTGTGTACGAAGGAGGGGCCGATCGTCTATCCGAAGCAAGTGCTGCCGGATGAGACCAAATGGGGCCCGGAAATGTGGAACGAAAATTACCGAGACGACAATCCGTCCGCCAACTGCTATGACACCGGCACCGCCCCCTGCAAGAGCAACTGCCCGCGCATATTGCCGTCCATGTCTATATCCGCATGGCTGCTGAAGGCCGCTACATGGACGCGCTCAAGCTTATCAAAAAAGAGAACCCCTTCCCCGCCGTCTGCGGCCACATCTGCAACCGCCGCTGCGAGCAGGCCTGCACCCGCGGCAGCGTTGACCGCGCCGTTGCCATCGACGAGATCAAGAAATTCATCGCGGAGCAGGAGCTGCACGCCGACAAGCGCTATGTGCCGAAGATGCTCAACCAGCGCAACATCCCGTTCACGGAGAAGGTCGCCGCGACCCGCGCTGCACGTTCACGGAAGAGCAGGTCAAAAAGGAGGCGTCCCGCTGCCTTGGCTGCGGCATGAGCGTCGTCGATACCAACCGCTGCATCGGCTGCGGCGTGTGCACGACCAGATGCGAGTTTGACGCCATCCACCTGCGCCGCGATCACCAGGAGGCGACCAAGATGATCCGCTCCGAGGACAAGATGAAAGCCATTCTCCCCTACATGGTCAAGCGTGCTGCCAGGATCAAGGTCAAGGAACTGCGCAGTAAACGCAGCTGAAACCGTTGTTCATAACAGACGTATCCCCGCCGATGCCTGAAAAGGCATCGGCGGGGATACCCTTTAAAAAGCAGTGCGCCCCGGCCATTTTGGCCGGGGCGCGCTTGCATTGCTGCATATTACTCGATCGTGATGGTCGTGTGCTTCGGAAGCTCCTTCGGCGCAGCCTTCGGGACGCTGATCTTCAGAATGCCATCCTCGAACTTCGCGGAGACATCTGCGGATTCCACATCGTCACCGACATAGAAGCTGCGGCTCATGGAGCCGGCGTAACGCTCCTGGCGCAGGAACTTGCCCTTCTTATCGGACTCGTCCTTGTCCAGACCCTTGGCAGCGCTGATCGTCAGGTAACCGTCCTGCAGATCGACCGTCACTTCATCCTTCTTGAAGCCCGGCAGGTCCACGTCCAGTTCGTACGAGCCGTCCAGTTCGCGGACATCGGTCTTCATCAGATTTCTGGCGTGCTTACCATACAGCTCATTGCTGACCTGCGGCATCATACGGCCGAAATCAAAGAAATCGGACAGCGAATCATCAAACAGGTTTTCACCAAAAATGCTCGGCAACATAAGTCATTCCTCCATTCATACCTTTCGTAGGCGCTGGGGAAAAACTCCACGCGTTGGCGAACTCTGTTACCGTTTGTACAACAATGCCTGATCTCCGGAGGCCCTCTGGAGGCCCTCCCTCATCGATCGTCTTCATCATAGCACGCTTTTTAGCACTGTCAATAGGTGAGTGCTAACGTTCACAAAAGGCGCTATGTTTGTTCACAAAATATGCAACAAGATACCTCAACTAAATTTCCAACGCCGCTTGGTGCTCCAGCAGCCAGCCGATTTCCCGGTCAATGCAGGAAATCCCCTCCGGGATCTGCTCCAGCGGACAGCCGACATAGCTCAGGCGCAGCAAATGCTACGCGCGGCCAGATGCTGCCGCAGCGCCTGCGTGTCGGCGGATAGCGCAGGAGCGCATCCGGCCGCTGCTGCGCGAGCTCGTCGGCCAGCGCGACAAATTGCCGTGTCTCCTCCCGCGTCGCCAGCGGCGTGCTGGTGGCAAAATCATAGACCGGCCCGGTCTCCGACTGCCCGGCCTGAAAACTGTCGAGCACCACGCCGTCGGCAAAGAACTTGAAATTATCCAGCGGCAGGACACAACACCCGCTGCCCTGACAGCGGCGGATATAACCGTTGGCCTCCAGCAGATCATACGCCTTTTCCACCGTGGCGACGTTGACCTGGTATTTGCGGCTCATAAACCGATACGACGGCAGCGGCTGGCCGGCCGCGATCTCGCCGGAGAAGATCTGTGCGCGCAGCTGCGCATAGATCTGCTGATACAGGCGCTTTGCGCCGTCGCGGACTACGCGCATACGCAGAATCCGGACTGCCTCGTCATCGTGGACAACACCTTTTCCACGCCGCTGCTGGTGCAGCCGCTGAAGCTGGGCGCGGATGTCGTCGTGCACAGCGCGACCAAGTATCTCAACGGCCACGGCGACGTGGTCGCGGGCTTCTCGGCGGCGCGCAAGGAGATCATGGACCAGATCCGCATGGTCAGACTCAAGGACATTACGGGCGCAATGCTCGGGCCGCAGGAGGCGTTTTTGATCCTGCGCGGTCTCAAGACGCTCAAGGTGCGCATGGACGCCGTCTGCGCAAACACGCAGAAAGTGGTGGACTTCCTTGCCGGCTCCAAGTATGTGCAGAAAGTGTTCTATCCCAGTCTGGAGAACCATCCCGATCACGCCGTGGCCGTCCGCGAGATGACGCGGTTCGGCGGCGTTGTCTCGTTCGAGATGGGCAGCTTCGAGGAAGCCAAGAAGGTGCTCAACCACGTGCATCTGTGCGCGCTGGCCGTCAGCCTCGGCGACTGCGGGACGCTCATCCAGCATCCGGCTTCCATGACGCACTCCATGTGCACGAAAGAAGAGATCGAGGCCGCCGGCTTCTCGGATCGCCTGATCCGTCTGGCGGTCGGTCTGGAAGACACCGATATATCATCGCCGATCTGCAGCAGGCATTTGAAGCTGCGCAAAACTGAACCGATACAGCAAAAAACAGGCTCGCGGCCGCGAGCCTGTTTTTTCATTTTCTTACTCAGCGCCGCCGGCATCGAGGCCATCGGCGATGAACATGGCGTCGCCAAACGAGAAGAACCGATAGCGGTTTTCGACGGCGATCTTGTATGCGTTGAGGATGTGCTCCCGCCCGGCCAGCGCCGACACGAGCATGATGAGCGTGCTCTCCGGCAGGTGGAAATTCGTGACGAGCGCATCCATGCACTTGAATTTGTAGCCGGGGTAGATGAAGATGTCCGTCCAGCCGGACTGCGCGCGGAGCGTTCCGTCCGCATCCGCAAAGCTCTCGACCGTGCGGCAGGATGTCGTGCCGATGCAGACGACGCGGCCACCATTGGCCTTCGTCTCGTTGACCATGCGCGCCGTTTCCTCCGGGATGATGCAAAACTCCGAGTGCATCGGGTGATCCTCGATCTCGTCCTCCTTGACAGGGCGGAACGTGCCAAGGCCGACGTGCAGCGTGACATAGCCGATCTTCACACCCATGTCCGAGATCTGCTGCAGCAGCTCCTTCGTGAAGTGCAGGCCGGCTGTCGGCGCGGCGGCGCTGCCAAGCTCGCGGGAATAGACCGTCTGGTAGCGCTCCTGATCCTGCAGCTCTGCCTTGATGTACGGCGGCAGCGGCATTTTGCCCAGCCGCTCGAGCACCTCCAGAAAGATGCCGTCATAGTGAAACTGTACGATCTTGTTGCCGTCGGCGATCGCATCGACGACCGTGGCGGTGAGCTCCCCGTCGCCAAACGAGAGCGCAGTGCCGGGCTGGGTCTTGCGGCCCGGCCGGGTCAGGCACTCCCACTTGCCGTCGCCAAGGTCGCGCAGCAGCAGCACCTCGACCGCACCGCCGGTGCTGCGGTGGCCGAGCAGGCGCGCCGGAAGCACGCGCGAATCGTTGAGCACAAGGCAGTCGTTCGGACGCAGGAACTGCGGCAGCTCGTAAAAGTGATGGTGTGCGACAGCGCCGGTCGTTTTGTCCAGCGTCAGCAGCCGGGAGGCATCGCGGCGCTCGAGCGGCGTCTGCGCGATGAGCTCCTCCGGCAGGTCAAAATAAAAATCCGATTTTTTCATGCTACATAAGCTCCAGTATAGTAGAAACTGATAATCTCTTCATAGGTTTTGCCGTGTTCCTGCGCCATGGCCTTGGCCCCCCACTGACTCATGCCGCAGTTGTGGCCATAGCCGCCGCCGACGACAGAATAAGTGTCCGAGGCAGCGTCATACTCCACGGTAAAGTGGCGGCTGTTATAGCGCAGGCCGCAAACACTTGTCAGGAACGTGCGCACGGCGTCCTTGCTGTAGGTCTTACCGCCGACCGTCACGGTCATGGCATTGCCAATGGGCGTATAGGTGATGGAGACGTCCCCGACGGCTGCACGGGAGATGGTCGTGCTCCAGCTCTTGCAGTAAAATTCGATGTCCTTCTCATACGGATCGACGACACCGCGCAGGTACGGCACCTTGGTCACCCAGACGTTTTCGGAGTCCTCGGTCGCGCCGCCGTCCGCCGCAAAGTAGAATGTTTCGCACAGCTTGCCCTCATAGCGGACGAACTTCCCTGCCGTCTCATCCACGGCGCGGTCACTGTTCGCTGATGCGTCAAGTGTACCGTAATAGACCTGGCTGGTCGTTGTACCTGTCACGTCAAAGCCGTAGGCCGGCGAGCCGTTCATGTGGGAAGCGACATAGGTGCGCGCGCAGACCGCCTGCGCCTTGAGCGCCTCGAGCGGCCAGCCGCTGCTCATTTCATACGGCGTGACGCCCTTGACATAGGGCTCCAGACCGACGAAATTCACCAGCGTGAGCTTCTGCGGTTCCTGTGTGCTGAGGCGGGTAAACTGAAAATCGCCGTAATACGTGCACGACCGGCTGCCGTTGCGCTCCTTGCACTCGGCAACCTGCGTGATGGCAGCACCGCTGCCGTTCTGCGGTGCAAGCGAGAGCGAGCGGGTCGAGCCGCAGTCGAAGCCGAACAGGATCTGCTCCGTGCTGGCCTTCACGACCAGCACACTGCGTGCGCCGCCGGAGACAACTGTCCCTTGCCCCGCCGGTGCATCGTCCGCGCTCCGGTAACTGCCGATGCGCACGCGGTAGCTGCCGTTATAATACACCGGATAGCCGCCGCAGCTGTTGGCCGCTGCCTGCGCAGCGTCAAAGCTCGCATAGGTATCGCCGAGCTGGACATGATAAGCGCCGAACGTGCTGTCCCCAACCGTGACGTTCGTATCCGCAATAACGGTGACGGCGCTCTCCGCCGTCGAACCGACGGACTGGAACACACGATCGGAGTCATAGTATCCGAAGGCGAAGCCGGAACCGGTCTTGATCTGCAGATGGACCGCATCCAGCGCCGTCGAACCGAAGGCCAGACCGACGCGGACGATACCGTTTGGAATGTTCGGCTGCTCATCGTCGTATTCACTGCCGCCGAGCAGCTGCGTGCCGCTCGCCGTGGCGGCATAGACGCCGCGCTCCGGCAGCTTCGCCGTGCTGCCGTCCGCGCCGATGGCATACGCATCCGCCAGCGCCAGCGTGTTTTCTCCGTCATTGACGTAATACTCCTGCGCGCCGAAGGCCGGCACACAGGGGATCGCAGCCAGCATGACGGTGGCAAGCAGCGCCGTTATCACTCGTTTCAGGCTTGATTTCATAGCGCACCTCGCTGTTTCGTGAGAGTGGTCATACGCAAAATATGACACTTTATTATAATGATTTTCCGCGCATTATGCAAGTGCTTTTCCATGGTAAAACGCCCCCGGATGCTCCGGGGGCGTTGAAATGCAAATTAAAAATGCAGGAACATTTTCGCAATGGAAAAATAGATCAGCAGCGACACGGCGTCCGTGATCGTCGAAATGAGCGGACTTGCCATGACGGCCGGGTCGACGCCGATCTTTTCCGCGATCATCGGCAGCAGACTGCCCACGACCTTTGCGAACATGACCACAAACACGATCGTGCAGCAGACGGTCGCCGCGACCGGCATCGTGACGGCGGTGTTGCCCAGCAGCAGCCGGTCAACGAGTAGCATCTTGATGAAGTTGGCCGCCGCGAGCGAGACGCCGCACAAAAACGCAACGCGCAGCTCCTTCCAGATCACGCGCAGCGCGTCCGAAGGGGATGTATCGCCCAGCGACAGGCTGCGGATAATCGCCGTGGAGGACTGGCTGCCGGAGTTGCCGCCCGTGCCCATGAGCATGGGCATGAACGACGCGAGCGCGACCTGCGTGGCCAGTGCGTCCTCAAAGTGCGTGACGATCATGCCGGTGAACGTCGCCGAGAGCATGAGGAACATCAGCCACGGGATGCGGTTTTTCCAGATATCCACGACGCTCGTGCGGGAGTAGGGCTTATCGGACGGCGTGATACCGGCCATCTTTTCGATGTCTTCCGTCGTCTCCTGCTCCATGACGTCGATGATATCGTCGACCGTGACGATACCGACGAGACAGCCTTCCTTATCCACGACCGGGATCGCGATCAGGTCGTAGTTGGAGATCATCTCCGAGACCTCTTCCTGGTCGTCGGTCGTGGAGGCATAGATGACGTTCGTGTCCATAATGTCTTCCAGGATCACATCATCGTCCGACAGCAGCAGATCCTTGACGGTGACAACGCCTTCGAGCTTGCGCTTGGCGGACGTGACATAGCAGACGTAGATTGTCTCCTTATCCTCGCCAATCTTGCGGATGCGGGCGAACGCCTCGCGCACGCTCATGTATTTTTTCAGGTCCACAAACTCGGCCGTCATGATGCTGCCGGCAGAATTCTCGGGATATTTCAGGTACTGGTTGATGAGGTTGCGCGTGGCAGGCGTCGCCGTGCGCATGACACGCTTGACCACATTGGCCGGCAGCTCCTCCATCATGTCGACGGCGTCGTCAACATACAGCTCTTCGATGATGCCGGCAAGCTCCGTATCGGTGATGGAGTTGATGATCGTCTCCTGCTCCTCGACCTCGAGGTTGGCGAACACGGCCGCCGCGATCTCCTTGGACAGGATACGGAACACCATGGCCATCCGCTGCGGGTTATCCTCCCACAGCTCGCCGAGGAACTCGGAAATGTCAAACTCGTTCATCTCGCCGAGCTTTTGGCTCAGCGCCTTCATCCGGTGCTGATCGAGAAGTGCAAAGAGCTCGTCGTGCAGTGCCTCGTAATCTTCGTATTCCCGATTCTGATCGTCCATCTCTCTGCCCCTCCTTTCCGTCCGGTCTCAAAGCATCAACCGTTCAGGTATTCTTTCTGGCTACAGCTCAGGCTGTCAATGGAAACGCCCATAGCCTTGAGCTTGCGGCGCGCAATGTTGTCATCGATTTCCGCGGGGACCGACACGACGCCCGGTTTCAGCTGGCCACGCGTGCGCACCAGATACTCCGCGCTCATGGCCTGCACGGCAAAGCTCATGTCCATGATCTCCGCCGGGTGACCGTCACCGGCTGCCAGATTGACCAGCCGCCCCTGCGCAATGACATAGATCGTCTTGCCGTTCGGCAGACGGTAAGCATCAATATTGTGCCGCGCCTCATAGATTTCATCCGCGCAGCGGTCGAGCGCCTCCATGTCGATCTCGACATTGAAGTGTCCGGCGTTGGAGACAATCGCGCCGTCCTTCATCCGCTCGCAGTGCTCGAGCGTAATGACGTCTTTGCAGCCCGTGACGGACACGAAAATGTCACCGATGGCGCCGGCATCCATCATCGGCATGACCTCGTAGCCGTCCATAACGGCCTCGAGCGCCCGGATGGGGTCAACTTCTGTCACGATGACTTTCGCGCCGAGGCCCTTGGCGCGCAGGGCCACGCCCTTGCCGCACCAGCCATAGCCGCTCACGACGACGTACTTACCGGCCACGACGAGGTTCGTCGTGCGCATGATGCCGTCCCACACAGACTGACCCGTACCGTAGCGGTTATCGAACAGGTGCTTGCAGTCGGCGTCATTGACCATGATCATCGGGAAACGCAGCGTTCCGGCACGGTCCATGATCCGCAGGCGGTGGATGCCGGTCGTCGTCTCCTCACAGCCGCCGATGACCTGCGGAATAAGATCCGTGAACTCCGTGTGCATCAGGTGCACAAGATCGCCGCCGTCGTCAATGATGATGTTCGGCCCGACGGAGAGCACGCTGCGCAGGTGCGCCTGGTATTCTTCGTCCGTGCAGCCGTAGACCGCGTGCACGTCCATGCCCTTCGCCGCCAGCGCTGCGGCAACGTCGTCCTGCGTAGACAGCGGGTTGGACCCGGTGACGTGCATCTCCGCTCCGCCCATCTCGAGCACGCGGCACAGGTAGGCCGTCTTGGCCTCCAGATGCACGGAGAGTGCGATCTTCAGGCCGGCAAACGGCTTTTCGCGCGCAAAATCGCTGCCGATATCGCGCAAAACAGGCATATGTGCTTCCACCCAGCGGATCTTCCGCTCACCGGATGGCGCCAGGTTCAGGTCCTTGATCGTGCTCATAAAGTAACCTCCCGCTGTAAAAATCGTTTCAGGCGCTTTATTCTAACACTTTCGTCAAGCGTTGACAACCGGTTTTTCCGCAGAAAACGACCCGGAGGATGCATATCCCTCCGGGTCGCAGGAGATTCATACCATCACCAGCCGCAGTACAGGCAGTATCCGATGCCCGCCGCCAGCACGCCGGCGACGGAAAACAGCCAGATCAGCAGACCGGTATAGGATTTTTGCCGCGGCCGTGGCGCGGGCGCTGCCGGTACATGTCCGACGGCATCGCGTGCCTGCTGCACCAGATCCGCCGCCGTGACGCCGCCGCTGGCGGCATCATCGCGCACGATGTAAATGATCTGCTCGAACAGCGGGCTTTCGGCTGCATCGACTACGACGACGCGGCGCGAAACGCCGTGGGCGAAGGCGATCTCGTCCGCGTCAGCCGACAGCGGGAGCGGCTGCACGGCGTCCGGTCTGCGGATGGGCTTGTTTTTTCGTTTCATCAGCTGCGCACCTCCACTTTTACCGCCAGGGCGGTCATGTCGTCGCTGCGGCCGTATTCGCGGATCGCCGCGCGCACGACGCTGCCCGCCAGCGTTTTCATATCGCGGTCGTCCGAATCGCTCAGCAGCCTGCGCAGCCACTCGTCGCGGCCGTCGGAGACAACGCCGTCGCTTGCGATCACGGCCACGCTGCCGGGCTTGAGATGCATGTGCAGCTCGTCCGGCGCTTTGCCGCTCTCCTGCTCGAGGCCGGGCGCAAAGGACGTGCAGCGCAGTTTTTTGAGCGCGCCGCCGGACTTGACATACGTCGGCGCAGCACCGTACTTATAAAAATCCGCCTCACCGGTGAAGAGATTCATGCACATGAGATCCACGGTGGCATAGCCCCAGTTCTCCCCGTCGCGCAGGAGCATGGCGGAGTTGAGCAGCTTCATTGCCAGCGCCGGGCTGACGCCAGAGCGCAAAAATTCCTCCAGCATGCCGACCGTGCTGATGCTGCCGTCGGCCGCCGTCTCGCCGCAGCCCATGCCGTCGGACAGGATCACGCACAGCTGCCCCGCGTCTGTCTTGAAATACGTGCCGCGGTCGCCGGAGACTGTCTCCCCCTTCTTGCGCATGGACGCAATGCCAACGGAGACGGCCAACGGCTCTGCCTCGAGCAGGAGCAGGCTGTCGTCACGCGCGGCGTTTTCCGGCATGCACAGGCGCACGCCCAGCGTTGCCGAGAGCTTGTCCAGATAGTCCGGCAGTTCCAGCAGCGGGCGCAGATAGCGGCTGTCGATCGTCACGCGCAGGCGGCCCGTGCTCTCGCGGAACACAGCTGCGTCCGCTTCCACACCGATGGTGCGAAGCCAGCGGATCAGGCGCTGCTCCGCCAGTGGGTCAGCGCCGTAGCTGCTGTCGAGCTCACGGGAAACATTTGTGAGCACCTGCGCAAAGTCGGCATACTGCTCCCAGAGCACGGTGCGGTTTTCCTGCAGCGTTTCCTGCATCCGCTGCCGGTAGGCACGCAGGCGCAGCTCGCCGTTGACGACCTCGGTATACTCGTGCAGATGGACGCAGCGGTCACGAAAGTACGGCGGGAAATCCTCCGGCAGCAGCCGGCCGCGCGCCTGAATGCGGCGCGTGACATCGTTCATGATGTTGAGCGTATCAAGCGCCCGGCGCGTCCAGCACTCCTGCTGCAGCTTGCACCGGCAGCAGACGCGGTCGGCCGCACGGTCAAAGACTTTCGCCACATCGGCATCATTCTCTGCCGTACTTGCAGCCTGACACGCCGTGTCATGCAGCTGCTGATACGCATGCGCCACGCCGCCGACGCGCCCCGCGACATAGCGGCGCAGACCGGACTCCCCGCTCCCGCCGCGCAGCGGCTGCAAAAACGCGCCGACCGCTACCACGAACTTCTTCAGGATCACCAGATATGCGCCCATGGCAAGCGCCAGCTCCACGCCCGCGCCGATGCGCAGCTCCGGAAGCGGGATGCAAAACAGCGTCAGCAGGTACGCCGCCGCGAATATGAGCAGATAAAACCCACGCCGATGCTTGCAAAACTGCCCGGACAGCAGCCCGGCAGCGGCATAGACGACCGAGAACAGGACGCCCGCACCGGCGGCCACGTCCATGGCGATGCCGAGGATCAGCCCGGCCGATGCCCCGCACAGCGCGCCGCCCGTCCCGCTGAGGATGAGCAGAATGAGCACCGAGAGCGCCCGGCCGACCGACAGCGTGTCGAACAGCAGCAGATTGTTCACGCCCATGAGCAGACACGCCAGCAGAAACACGGCCGAGACATTGCGGCAGATCTCCGCATTGACCGTGCGCGGCTCCTGCGCGCGCAGCAGATCGTCAAATCCATAGGCCGATGCGGCGCACAGCAGCAAAAACAGTACCATACGGGACACCAGCAGCAGCGACAGGCCGCCCGTGAGCAGGCACAGCACCAGCCGCGTCAGTATGTAAGCCGCCGCGGAGACGGCCGACGGATACCAGCGCGTCTGCACAAACGGATGACTGCGCAGAAAATATGCCGTCAGAAAAATCAGGCAGCAGCCGGCGGCGAGCTGCGTGCCGGTCGCAACGCCGAAGGCCGCAAAGTAGCCGAGCGCGCAGCCGGCAAGGCACAGCGCGCCGCCGGAGCCATACCCCATCGCCGCCAGGAACGCCAGACCGAACGGCGCCGGCGACCCGGCGATATGCGCCGTTGACAGGATCAGCCCGAGCGCAAAGCTGACGAGCATACCGACCCATTTGGCATTTTCACTTGCCGGCAGCAGCCCGATCGGGCTCGGCAAGGCGCCGGGTGCACGCACCGGCCGGTCGTGTCCCGCGATCTTGACATTCATAACGGTTCCTCCTGACGCAAAATAGTTTACATAAATTATAGATTTTCATTGTTATGAAAACTGTCATTCCCCGCTGTCGCAGAAAATGTCTTTGCGCAGGAATCGTTTGCTTTTGGGCGCAAAAAAGCTGTCGGCCGCAAACCGACAGCTTTTGATGAAATTCCGTTTTAATCGCGTGGGCTCAGTCCTTATTGTCCGCCGGGTACAGGAGGTGCTCGCCGATGCGGAACACGTCGCCGGCGCCCACAGTCAGAATAATGTCGCCCGGGCGGGCAATGCGGCGCAGCTCGGCCTCGATCTCCGCAAACGTCGGGTAAAACTTCGCGCCCGGGATCTGCGCGGCCAGATCGGCAGAAGAAATGCCGATGGTGTTTTTCTCGCGCGCAGCATAGATCTCCGCCAGATAGACGATCGTCGGGCGGCGCAGCTGCTCCACAAAATCATTGAAGAGCTTTGCCGTGCGGCTGTAGGTGTGCGGCTGGAACACGACGATCGTGCGCTGATAGTCGAGCGTATCCACCGCGTCGAGCAGCGCGCGCAGCTCACTCGGGTGGTGCGCATAATCGTCATACAGATCCGCGCCCTGGAACTTGCCCTTATAATCAAACCGCCGGCCCGCGCCTTCAAAGCCGGCAAGACCGTACTTGACGGCATTGGGGCTGACGCCGAGTACAATGGCCGCAGCCGTGGCAGCGAGCGCGTTGCGCACATTGTGGATGCCGGGAACATGGAGCGTCACATGGGCAAACAGATTTCCCCGGTGATAAATATCAAACTCGGACGAAGAGCCGCGGTGCATGATGTTCTCCGCATACACGTCCGCCTTCGGGCTGAGGCCGAAGGTGATGACCTTGCGCTCGATCCCGCGCAGCGCATCCATGGTGTTGACATCGTCAAAGTTTGCGATCACGGTGCCAGTCTCGGCCGGAACGCGCTCGGCAAACTGGCGGAACGAGTGCTTGATGTCCTCGATGTCCTTGAAAAAGTCCAGATGATCCGCCTCGATGTTCAAAATCACGGCGATCGTCGGATTCAGCGAAAGGAACGAGTTATAGTACTCGCACGACTCCATGATGATCGTATTGCCCTTGCCGACACGGTGGCAGGCGTGCAGCAGCGGAAGCGTGCCGCCGATCATGACGGTCGGGTCTTTTTCCGCCGCCATCATGATGTGCGTGCACATGGACGTCGTCGTCGTCTTGCCGTGTGTGCCGGAAATACACAGCGCATTCGGGTAGCCGCGCATGAGCGCGCCCCATGCCTGCGTCCGCTCAAAGACCGGGATGCCGCGGCGGTGCGCCTCGTGCACCTCCGGATTGTCGTCATGAACGGCGGCCGTGCGGATCACGAACTCGATATCATCCGTAACGTTGGCGGCGCTGTGGCCGATGTGGATCGGAATGCCGCGCTCGCGCAGCGTGAGCGTATTGTCGCTCTCGCTCATGTCCGAGCCGCGGATGTCCAGCCCCGCATCATGCAGCACCTCTGCCAGCGGCGACATGGACACGCCGCCGATACCGATCAGCAGCCCGGTTTTCCCGGGAACCAGATAATCCTGAAAATCCATTCAAAGCACCAAATTTCATTCAAAATATTGTAATGTCCGGCGCAGCGGGATCGCCCAACGCCGCGCGAACTGGTTACAGACAGGTTACAGTTGTTATTTTCATACCGGGGTATTATAATACGTTTGACGCTACATTACAATATATTTTTTGCCGAACCGGCCGCAAAAAGCCGGTTCATCCAAGGGAAAAGGAGCCAGAGCGCATGAACGAAGCCTGGAAAGAACTCAAGCAGGAGTGCGCGCAGTGCCGGCGCTGCGGTCTCGGTGAGACGCGGCATCACCTCGTATTCGGTGACGGCGCCGAGGATGCGCGCATCATGCTCATCGGCGAAGGCCCCGGCGAACAGGAAGACCTGCAGGGGCTGCCGTTTGTCGGGCCGGCCGGCAAGCTGCTCGATGATATGCTCGAAATGATCTATCTCGACCGGACGAAGGTCTACATCGCCAACATCGTCAAGTGCCGCCCGCCGCACAACCGTGACCCGCAGTTCGTGGAGCAGAAATGCTGCGGCGAATGGCTGCAGCGGCAGATCGCGCTCGTCGACCCGGCGATCATCGTCTGCCTCGGCCGGATCGCTGCGACCGCACTCATCAAAGACCCGTTTCGCATCACGCGCGAGCATGGGCAGTGGTTTGATGTCAATGGCCGGCGCTGTATGGCGATCTATCACCCCTCCGCCCTGCTGCGCGACCCGAGCAAGCGGCCGGAGACGTTCGTCGATCTCAAAGCGCTGCAGCGGGAGATCTATACACGCTGCCCGGAGGTGTACCCCGATGCCTGACGCACGCATCCGCCGCGCAGCCGCGGCCGACCTGCCGGTGCTGACCCGGCTCTGGCAGACCGCCTTCGGCGATCCGCCGGAGCTGATCGGCGCATTTTATCATCGCTTTCCGCCGCAAGCGGCCGCCTGGGTCGTTGAGGTAAACGGAACTGTTGTCACGGCAGCGCATCTGCTGGGCGGCCGGCTGCATACGGCTGACGGGACCGCTCTCCCCTGCGCCTATGTCTATGCGGTCTCTACCGATCCGGCGCAGCAGGGACACGGCTATGCGTCGGCACTGATGCGCCGCTTTGCCGCCGAAGCGGACGCGAACGGCTGCGTGCTCTATACGCTCCCGGCAGAAGCGTCCCTGTACGCATGGTATCGGTCGGTCATGGGTACCACACAGACTGCCCGCGGTGCGCGGCTGCGCATCGCACGTGCGCCGGATATGCAGTGCCCGCCGGTCATCGAGCGGGTCAGCGCGCAGGAGTACGCCGCATTGCGGGAGCAGGCACTGCGCGGCCGCGCGCACGTGGAGCTGTCTGCTGCGCTGCTGGCATTTCAGGCAGATCTCTGCGATCTGTGCGGCGGCGCGCTGGTGCGCATCGCCAACGGGTGTGCCGTTGCGGAGCGGGACGGGGCGCAGCTGCTCATAAAGGAGCTGCTGGGTACGGACGTTTTGCCGGCCGTTCAGGCACTGCTTGCAGACTTCGGCGCGCAGGAGGCGCAGCTGTGTGTTCAGCGGCCCGACGGCGCACAGGCGCTGGCTGCTTACCGTCCGCTTTCCTGTGCGGCTCCGGATGTGCTCTGGGGACTTTATCTGGACTGAGTGAAAGTTTCATAAAGTTTCATAAATTAGAAATACTTTTTGCCTTGCTTCTGTAATATTGTCCCGGTAATATTCTCTATCGAAGCAAGCAATCCAATTTCATTTTATCCTCACCCCTCAACAAAACAAAGCGAAACAGCGCAGAAGTGTTCTTCTGCGCTGTTTCGCTTTTGCGGGGAAAAAATATTTCTTTTCGGACACCATGCGGAAGCGTGTCCGGTTACTGAACAAATTCCACAAATAATGTGAAAAAATCATTGAAAAACAGCAAAATTTTGAACAAAAGAAATCCCCTTCGGGCGGATATTTTGTTTGACAATTAACAACAAATCCGCTATACTTCAGGTGTATGAGTAGATATCCACATCGGCAAAGCTGTCTGGGAATCGCGCATATATCCAAGCATTTTTGTCGGGTTTTCATAAACCGGAATGTCAAATCATACAAAGTCTGTTGTTGAATGCGAAAAATTTTAAGGGGGCTTGCACATGAGAGACTTGAAACACCTGATCGCATTTGAAAACCTGCTCCAGGAGGCCAACAACGAGTTGGTCCGGCAAGGAAAGGCAGACGGCAAGAGAGCACTGGGTTACACCTGCTACTTCATGCCGGAAGTTCTGCTTGACCTGCCCGGCTGCTTTGCAGTCCGTCTGAGAGCGCCGAAATGCACTTCTCCGGACATGGCTACATATTACATGTCCAGCCGTACCTGCCATTACGGCCGCAGCCTCTTCGAGCGTGCGCTCGAAGGCGGCTACAACTTCCTGGACGCTGATTTCGGCACCGAGACCTGCACGGTCACCTGCCGCTTCCAGGAGCACCTTGGCTACATGGACGTCATCCAGAATCCGGACTTCTTCGTGACGTTCACCGACGTGCCGTTCAAGAGAAACCAGAACAGCATCGAGCATTATGAAGGCCAGCTGCAGGCCCACGTCCTCGATCCGCTGCACGAGAAATTCGGCATCGACATCTCCGACGAGGCCCTCATGAAGGCCATTGACCTGCACAACGAGATCAGCGCGGTCATCAACGAGATCGGCGATTACCGCAAGCTCGATAACCCGACCATCACGGGCTATGAGTTCCAGGTCATCCAGCTCTGCTCGCTGGTCTGCCCGAAGGAACTGATCCTCCCGATGCTCAAGGAAACGGCCAAAGAGCTCAAGACCCGCAAGCCCGACAAGAAGAGTCCATTCCGCTGCAAGGTCGTTCTGGCCGGCTCCGAGAACGACGACCCCGAGTTCACCAAGCTGATCGAAGGCTGCGGCGCCGAAGTCGTCTGCGACCGTCACTGCTACGGTGCTGTGGAGTCCCGTGCTCCCATCGTGGTCAAGGAAGGCGAGAAGCCGCTGACCGCGATCGCCCGCCACTATCTCGAGACCAGCAACTGCCCGCGCTTCATGCCGCAGGATATCATGCGCGAGCGCAAGCAGCGTCTGGCCGACCTCGCCAAGGAATACAAGGCTGACGGTATCATCGTTGCCTCCAACAAGTTCTGCGAATACTGGAGCTACGAGCGCACGATCGACACCATCGTCATGCCGCGTGACTTTGGCTACCCGGTCTGCTCCATCGAAAAGGAATACATCAACGGCGCCTCCGGCCAGCTGCGTACCCGCTTCCAGGCCTTCGTCGAGAGCATCGAAATCAAGAAGATTCAGGAGGGCAAATAATGAAATACGATATGAAAGCACTTGCCCATGATTTCTGGTACGGCAAGCCCCATCAGGAGCGCCGTCTGGGCGATCTCTACATTGACAAGACCGGTCTGTACAAGCACAGAGAGTGGCGTGGCTTCCCCGACACCATGTACTACTTCTATAACATCTGGCTGTACAACTACGCGCACATGGTCATGGACGTTGTCCGCTACGGCGGCCTCATCAACTTTGCCAAGGGCGTGTGGCGCTACCGCTGGGTCGGCCAGACCTACCTGCCGGTTCTGCACTGGTTCGACCGCGGCATGGAAGGTATGCGCGGCGAGGGCCTGAAGGCCTCCGCGTGGCACTACCGCGGCATGGTCAACGCGACCATCTTCCAGTTCCAGCGCATGTTCTCCTCCGACGCCAACCTCCGCGGCGGCAAGAAGAACTACAGATGGCATCACAACGTTGCCCACAACGAGACCGTCTGGGGCGGCGTGTTCTATCCCTGGCACGGCAAGCTGACGAACGTCCCGATGGAGATGATCCCGTACTTCGTCACCTGCCACGTCAACAGCCACACCGTTCTCAACTACATCGACGCGGTGCAGTCCATCGGCCTGCCGGGCGATCCGTGCCCGATGTGCCAGGCGGAGGCCGGCCTGTTCGTCCTCGACGACATGCCCGATTACGCGCCGATCGTTGTCACCTCCAACGAGGCCTGCGACGCTTCCGTCGCCACCTCCATCCTGCAGGACTGGTTCCTCGACAAGCCGCTGTTCGCCATGCCGCAGCCGATGCAGTTTGACGATCCGCTGCTCAAGAAGCATTGCCGCGACGAGATCGAGCAGTGCTGGAAGTTTGTCGAAGAGCAGACCGGCATCCCGTTTGACTGGAATTCCCTGGTCAAGTGCATCGAGTCCCAGAACGAGCTGATGAAGTTCGAGTGGGAGAAGTGGGATGTCGCTGCCAAGACCAACTACTACCCGGTCAACGGCGTTGCGCAGGCTCTGTACCGTATCTACCAGTCCCAGTTCGGCGATCTGCCGGTCTGGCACGAGGTCGACGGCCACGTCCGCAAGATCCTCAATAAGTGCGTTAAGAAAAAGATCAACAGCTTCCCGGAGACCCGCCACAGAGTGCTGGCATGGTCCTGCGCGCCGCTGTACTACTCCAACTGGTGCACCTGGGCGTATAACTGCTGGGGTCTGAACACCGTCATGAACATGGACTCTCTGATGTTCAACATGACCATCCGCACCGACAGCTATGACCACTGCCTGGACGACATGGCACAGTATCACATGTGGGCTCCGATGCGCCGTATGGCCGTCGGCGGCCTGCACCACATCTTTGAGTGCTGGAAGTACATGGAGGAGTTCAACTGCGACATGGTCATGATGTACGATCAGCTGCAGTGCAAGGGCATGCAGGGTGTGCACGGCCTGTTCGAGGACGAGTTCCGTGATAGAAACATCCACGCCATCTGGATGCCGCACGCGCTGCCCGACAGCCGTACCGTGTCCCGTATGGAGATCCGTCAGATCGTCAACGACTACATGACCACCGTCATGCACGAGGAAGCCCTCGACCCGACCCTGCTCGAGTTCGACGACTCCATGACTTGGTAATTAGAAGGAGGAAACGAAATGAAAGCAAAAATTCTGAAAGCTCTTCTCATGGCGCTCGGCGTCAACGCCGCGCTGTTTGCCGTTTTCTTCTTTGACCTCGACGGCAAGCTGCTGTTCTACGTGGTCGAGCCTACCCTCAAAAAGCATTACGACAACATGCCGCGCCGCGACATGACCAAGATGCCGTATGAGATGAACAAGCCGAACTACGAGTACAACGTCTGATCACCTTACAATCTAAAAACATAGAATAGATAATAGATATAACAGGAGGAGAAGTAATACTATGAAATACTTTGGCGGATGCGACGTAGGTTCCACCTACACGAAGGCAG